>Ga0209490_10000433_pt1 | contig 42090 bp, 28 predicted proteins | sample MAT06_FD_187209 | JGI IMG/M metagenome (GOLD analysis project Ga0209490, IMG submission 187209) | Freshwater microbial communities from Lake Fryxell liftoff mats and glacier meltwater in Antarctica - MAT-06 (SPAdes) (version 2) | ecosystem: Environmental > Aquatic > Freshwater > Ice > Liftoff...
CGATGGTCTCTTCCTTGACCATGGAGAGGATGTCAGCGCCGAGATGTTCGTAGGTGCCGCCCACTACCACCGGGCCTTGGCCGCCGCCTTCGTCGCCGGTCGTTCCCCTAGGCGGCGGGAGCTTCAGCACTTCGTCGTAGTTGAACTCCGCCTCGAAGTACTCGCAGTTGGCGAAGAAGTCGAAGAGCTTGTAGGCCGTCTTGGATGGGTTCTGCACGCCGTCCTTGAGGCTGTCGTCGAAGAGCTGTTCCAGGAAGTCGTGCTTGCGGGTGCCGCGGCCCTTGATCTGGATGAAGTCGGTCGGCGAGAAGATCGGGCGGAACAGGCCGAGGTTGAGGAGGTCCGTGCAGTCGTAGCCGGTGGTCATCATCCCGACGGTCACGCAGACCCGCGCCTTGCTGGTCTTGTAGGCCGGGATGAAGTTGCCTGAACCGAGGAGGTTGTTGTTGCTGAAGTTGATGCTGAACTGCTGGGCATCTGGAATCTGGCTGGTCACCTGCACGGCGAAGTCCGACTGGTACTTGCCCGGGTACATGCGGTCGGCCATCTGATTGAGGATCTGCGCCAGCTTGAGCGCGTGGCTCTGGCTGACGGCGAAGATGATCGACTTGCCGATCTCGCTGCTGACGGGATCGCGCAGGGCGTTTTCGAGGAACGTCTTGCAGAACAGCTGGTTGGTGGCGTCAGAAAAAACCGTTTCTCGAACTCGCGCTGCGTGAAGACCTGTTCCTGGTCCTCGCCGGTGTCGTCCGTGAACGAGGCGACGAAGCCCTGCTCGGAGAGCAACTGGGTCGTGATGCCAGTGCGGGCATCGACCACCGTGGGGTTGATCAGGTAGCCCTCTTTCACGCCGTCGAGCAGGGAGTAGCGGAAGGTCGGCTGGCTGTTCTCGCACCCAAACGTGCGGTAGGTGTCGAGCAGCAAACGACGCTCGGTCTCGCGCGGGTCGCGTGTTCCCGGGTTCGAGACGTCGAAGCGCCGCAGGTAGTCGCGGGGCGTCGCGGTCAGGCCGAGCTTGTAGCCGATGAAGTAATCGAACACCGCGCGAGCGTTGCCGCCGATGGAACGATGCGCTTCGTCGGAGATTACGAGATCAAAATCGGTCGGCGAGAAGAGCTTCTGGTACTTGTTGTTGAAGAGCAGGGACTGCACGGTGGTGACGACGATCTCTGCGCGGCGCCAGTCGTCGCGATTCTCCTTGTAGATGACCGTCTGGAAGTCGGCAGACAGCAGCGCGGCGAACGCCTTCTTCGCCTGATCCTCGAGCTCGAGGCGGTCGACCAAGAACAGCACGCGCCGTACGTTGCCGGAGCGCAGGAAGAGCTTGATGACAGCGGCGGCGGTCAGGGTCTTGCCGGTGCCGGTAGCCATCTCGAACAGGAAGCGGTCCTTGCCGTCCTTGACTGCCGCCTGAAGGCTGTGAATCGCCTTGAGCTGGTAGGGTCGGAGGAAACGGAGCTTGTTGGCCTGGATGTAGCCGGGCCGTTCCGCCTCGTTCCGCCACGCGGCCTCCGACTGGTAGCCCGGACGCTGCGTGAGAGCGATGTAGTCCTCGCCCACCTGCTCCGCGATCAGACGCTGCGGATCAGGGGTAACTTTCTGGTAGCCGATGACGGAATCGGGCGTTGGAAACGAGGTGATGACGTAAGGGTCGCCTCGCTCGAGATCCCAGAAGTAGTGCAGATTGCCGTTCGAGAGGATGACGAAGCGGCAGTTCTGCGAGCGAGCGTACTTTCGCGCCTGCTCCTTGCCGACCAGCGGATTCTTGTCCTTTGCCTTGGCCTCGAGGACGATGAACGGAAAGCCCTTCGCGTCGAGGAGAAGGAAGTCAACGAAGCCCTTGCCGGTCCTCTCGAAATTCTCGCCGAGCGCGTCGAGCTCGGCCGTCTTGATCGAAACGCTTGGTTCGAGCCGAATGTTCGCGGGCTGGTTGCCTTCGGGAAAAAATCGCCAGCCGGATGCTTCGAGCAGCTTGTTGATCTTGATGCGGGCTGTGGCTTCGCGGAAGGTTGCAATTCTCCAAGTCAGGTAGCCGACGCGGCGAATGCGGTGATGTTCACGAGGACAAAGTACCGGACACGATCACTTTTCGGAGATCGACGGCGCCGTCGAGGGCACGTCGCCGACCCATCAATGCGATATCGAGATGGATCGGCAGCTGTTCCCTTGCGCAGTGGCTGGCGAGGTCCGAACAATCGGCGGTCTGAAAGTCGGGGCATTCGGGAGGACAAGCCAGTTGCCCTCCTCCACCAAAGCGCATCATTCTGCTCGCGCGGCCTTCGGTGCCTGAATCGGCCGCACGGGCCGAATCGCCGCATCTGGCAACGCCACGCAGACGCGGAGAAGACACTTCGCGGTTGGTACATGACCGTGCCCGGTGCCGAGTGGAACAGCCTGCAGGATGCTCAGGAGACTTACGCGCACGCCGATGGCGTCGGGACGGCACGCGGGGAGATGCTCACAGTCTTCAACATCAGCGGCAACAAGTGCCAGCTCGTGGCCCGCGTTCGCTACGACTTCCGGCTCGTCAACATCCGGATCGCCCTGACGCACGCCAAATACGACAAGGGAAACTGGAAGGTGTAGGAACCATGCCAGCGACCAAGCACGATCGCAGGACGCACTGCGGCTCATCGCTTTGCCTCCCGCAGCTCCGACGCCGACTCCGCTGCCGTCGCCGCGCGGTCGGCTCCATGTGTTGCCTACTTTTCACATGATCTCCTCCTTTCATTAGACGAGAAATCATCAGCTTGTTCTGACGCACAACACGCAATGTCGAAGCCCCAATATCTAGCGCCCTAGGTCAATCCTCCGCGGCGGGCGTCGGCCTTTGAACGCTCGTAAGTTCGGTGGCTCGTACGATCCCGCCGTGCACTCTTTCGCCCCACTCTTGGCCGTCGGGTTCCTTGCGTTGGTCCCTCCAGCGGTGCCGGTTGCCCAGACCGCGACGCATCCGCCAATCGCCGAAGGTACGGCATCGCTCCATAAGCCTGACGGTTCGGTCGATGTCACCTATCGCTACCGCCTCGTCGAGCCGCCCGCGTCAGCGATCGTGGACGGGAAGCGCGTGCCGCTCGTCGTCTTTCTCCACGGCGCCGGCGAGCGCGGCGACGACAACAGCGCCCAGCTCACGCATTTTGTCGGCGCGGCGGCAGGCGCCGAGTTTCAGGCCCGAGCCCCGTGCTTCATCCTCGCGATGCAGTGCCCGCGCGACGAGTCGTGGGCGCTGATCGATCTGCAAGCCTTCCGCGAGAAGGGGGTCATGCCGACCTTCGCACTTGAGCCGACGAAGTCAATGCGGTCGGTGATGCAGGCAATAGACGAGGTGTTAGTCGCACGTCCGATCGATCACGAACGGATCTATCTGACAGGCCTCTCGATGGGAGGTTTCGGCGCATTCGATCTCGCCGCTCGGCGGCCGCACCTGTTCGCCGCGGTCATTCCGATCTGCGGCGGCGGAGACCCCGCCACCGCATCGCGCCTCATTGGTGTTCCGTTCTACATCGTGCATGGAAGCGACGATCCGGTTGTCCCGGTACAGCTCTCGCGGGCCATGCGCGACGCGATCAAGGCAGCGCAGCCCAAGACATCCACGCCGACGACTCCCATGTATCGCGAGTACGAGAAGGTCGGCCACAACAGTTGGACGCCCGCGTATCGCTTTGGCCCCGATGGTGTGCTTGACTGGATGTTCAACCAGCGCCGCATCGCGAGTAAGCCGCAGCCAAACCCAACCCCCGATCGAACACCCGATCCGAAATCGAATCCGCCGCCAGCCCAAGACCCAGCCGCCCGCCAGCCGACCCGTGGGGCGATCGACGCCGCCAACGCAGCGCGACGCGACCGGATCGGGTAGACGATCGAGATCTTCCGCTATCCAGCGCCGCGGTCGGGAACTCAGTGACGACCCGGCGTGGTATCCGCTTACCAAGTCGACAAGTCAACGTCAGGCAGCATGGACAGCGCTTTCGGAAGATACAAGCGGCTGTCGAGTACCCTCGATCAAGCGGAACGCACTCGTCGCGCGGGCCCCCCGAGCTTGCATCCACTACGTTCTGCGCGAATAACTTTCGCCACGAGCGGTTAGCTAACATCGCGCCATGCTATGTACGAGCGAGTCAGGCTCGGAGCTACTTCAGCGCAGCGGGCGATGCCGAAGCCGCGCGCTCGGCGCGAGCGCCGTCGTCAGTTCATCGTCACTCCAGCCCGCCTCGATGCATCGCGATCGCCAGGACGATTCGTCGGCGCGCTCGTAGGGGCGATGCAACGGGAGGGACATCGGATCCCAAAGGCTCACACCAGCGGTCAGTGGATTGAGTGCGAGTAGGGAACGGCCACCGAGTTTCGTACTGCCCTTTGCGTTGAACGTCACGAGGGAGTCCGAATCCGTGCGGACCTCAAGGTGCATGACGTGGCGAACACTCGTTCGACCGCGACGATCGAGCCCAACGTGTTCGTCTATCCGCAACGCGAAACCGAAGTACTTCATGCGGAGTCGAAAGAGCTGAGTCACCCCAGGGATCTTCGCATCGCACGAGACGACGGTAACGAACGATTGCTCGCGGCCGTCAATGTATCCCTCGAACCCTGTGATGAGTGGACGAACGCGTTCGCCCGGTCGGGCGGTGTCCGAGCCCTTGAGTACGGGCGGCTCGTTCGACCGAAGCCCCGGTGCCCCCAGCGCATTCTTTTCGACGAATCGCTCCCAAAGTGTCGTTGCATGCAGGAAGTGCTCGCCAGCCCAAAGTGTTCGGTGGGCGTCTCGGATGAGCGATTCAACAAGCAGCGCGGCGCGCCCGCGGCCGTCGTTCTTCGGATCCAGCCGCCACGCCATCACGGAACGGAGCACGCAGCTGTCTTCATCCGACCAAGGGCCTAACGTCGGATCGACTGCGAGTACGCCATCTTGGGCACCGCTCGTCGCATCGATGGTGGGCCGGACTTCCATCGACTGCGCAAACCGTAGTCCCATGGCTCGGCTGATGGCACCAGCAGGCTGATGCAGAGTGTCGGTAGTCGCGTTCTTGGCCATTACTCTGAAATCTCCTCGCCTCAGAGTACTGCGCGGCGCGGACAGTGGAATCCGCGAGTGACTGGAGTGATCGAAAAATCGGCGTGGCGGAAGGGGGACGCGATTCTCAGATATTGACCGTTCATGCTTGTGGATCGCGTCTCAAAAATCTCTAGGTAGACACGCGGTAGCTTTGTTCGCGCGTCGTCGGTCCCTAAATTGTTAGTCGATGCGGGTGAACCTCCAGTTGCGGTCGGACTCCCGCGTCGTCGCGCATTTGCGCAGCGTCGGCTGGTCGGCGATGCGTCGTCCGATCGTTTGGCGCGCCATCGTGGTCCGCCCCGCCTGTCGATAGTGCACGTCCACTAGATCACGCACCGGACGCGCGAAGTCCCCCTTCGTCAGCCGCGTCGACATGTCATCGTCTCGGCCACAAGCTGCTTGCTCTTCTGGTCGAAGGAAACCACGGGGTGGCTCTCGTCAAATGCCCCTGCAAGGCGATCGTTTTTCAGGGCGCTTCAGCTACAAAACTGGACGACTCGGTCCACGAGTTCGCTGCTGCGCCTACATTGCGCGCTCATTGTGCGGCACGCAGCCTCGCCCGGCACGCCAGCAGCGTCGCCGAGCGTCTTTCTCATAGTCTCCATCCTCCTTGATCGTGCCCTGACCGGGTGAGCCCGGCGGCAGACCCCATTCGCCGGTTAACAGCTCGCACATCTGCACGACTGTTCTCTGGCGCGTTCCCAATCTCCGGCCTATGTACCGGAAGGAGTTTTCGCGAATGAGTGCGAATCGACGCGTCATCGTCTGCGCGGCTAGCGCCGCGCTGTCCCTCTTCGTGATGGGCTCCGCCCAGGCGCAATCCGAGAAGCAGCCCGCTCCCGCATCGTCCGCGACCAAGGGCGCTGAACCGGTCGAGCGCATCGGCGATCCGTACCCCCTCGACACCTGCCCGATCACAGCGAAGAAACTGGGCACGATGGGTGACCCTGTGACGAAGATCTATGACGGGCGCGAGGTCCGCTTCTGCTGCCCGGCCTGTTCGCCGAAGTTCGAGAAAGACCTAGCCGCGAACCTCACCAAGATCGACGAGAAGATCATCAAGGATCAGGCCGCGCTCTACCCGCTGAAGACGTCCGTCGTGACGGGCAAGGGCCTCCCCGAAAGGCCCTTCGAGTTCGCTTATGGCAATCGCCTCATTCGTCTCGGGGCCGACAGCGAGAAGGCTGACTTTCTCAAGGACCCGGTCAAGTTCCTCGCCTCACTCGACAAGGCGGTGGTCGAGCAACAGGGCAAGGACTACGTCCTCAAGACGTGCCCCGTGAGCAAGGAGAAACTCGGCGGCGACATGGGCAAGCCTGTGGACCTCGTGGTCGCCGGACGTCTCATCCGCTTGTGCTGCAACGACTGCAAGAAGGACGTGGAGAAGGACCCCGCGAAGTTCATCGCGATGGTCGACGAGGCCCGCAAGGTAAGCCCCGCGAAGCCCGACGCAGGTCACGACAAGAAGGACGATCATCACGACCATAACCACCAGGGCAAGTAAACAGCCGCGCATCGCGGGCAAAAGCCCGCGATGCGCTTTGACACCCGCCAAAGCAAACCCTCCATGAAGTCCCGACGACGCATCCCGATTCCCACGGCCACCCTCGGCCTCGCAGTGACCCTGCTCATCGCTGGGTGCGCCGCTCGGTACACAGAGCCGAACCTGCCGGAGACCCATCCCGCGAGCGCAATGGCCGCCGGGTCGCCGATAGAGGAACGATCTGGCACGCTCCATTTGACGAAGGCCGATCCTCTTGCGGCGACGCCCGCGCCCGTGCCCATGCGGGACATGGCCACGCCTTCGGCACATGAACAGCACATGCAGCCCGCCTTAGAGGGCAACGCCCCCGATGCCGCGCTCTACACCTGCCCCATGCACCCCGAAGTGGTGTCGAAGGAGCCGGGGCGCTGCCCCAAGTGCAACATGAAACTCGTTCCGAAGAAGTGAAGGAAGGAGGGCGGGCACGAATGAGAACGCCACCCCGCCAGCGACATCGCCAGCGACATCTCGCTCTCTTTGTCATCACGGCGGCGGGCCTTTGGGTGGGCGGCTGCGCGGGCATGAAGCCCGGGATGGGATTTGACGATGTGCAGCGATGCGTCTCCGAGCGCACCGGGCAGAAGGTCCACTGGGACAACGGTTCGCCGGAAGACGAAGAGGCGCGCGCTGCTGTGCGCGGTTTGCTCGCGAGTGAACTGAGCGCCGACGGCGCGGTGCAGATCGCACTCCTGAACAACCGCAATCTGCAAGCGGTGTACGAAGACCTCAACTTGGCCCAAGCCGACCTTGTGCAGGCCGGGCTGCTGAAGAACCCGGTGTTGAGCGGCGAAGTACGATTTGCCACCGCTGGCGGCGGAACGGATGTGGTCCTTGACCTATCACAGGACTTCGTGAGTCTCCTCTCCATGCCCCTGCGCAAGGGGCGCGCGCAGGCCCAGTTCGAGGCCGCGAAGGTCCGCGTGACCGGCGCGGTACTCGACCTCGCGAGCGAAACGCGGGTTGCGTACAACGAACTGCAAGCCGCCGAGCAACGACGCGAGCTTCGCGGCACTGTCGCCGAGGGAATGGCTGCCTCGTATGAGTTCGCCAAACGCCTTCGGGCCGCCGGGAACACCCGCGAACTGGACCTGTTCAACGAGCGGGCTCGCTACGAGCAATCCAAACTCGACCTCGCCGCGTCCGAGGCCGACGTGGTCCAACTCCGCGAAACCATGAACGAACTGATGGGCTTGTGGGGCGATTCCGTGGGTTGGCGGATCGCTGGACGCTTGCCTCCCATCCCGGCGGACGAGATCCCTAGCGAGGGACTGGAAGCCCGGGCCGTCGAGCGCAGCGGCGACCTGGAACTTGCCCGTCGCGAGGTCGAGGTCGCGGCCCGGACACTGGGGATCGCCAAGCCCTTCGCGCTGCTCCAAGAGCTCAACACCGGCGTCGCCTCCGAGAGAGACTTCGACGGATCGTGGTCGGTGGGTCCGTCGTGGTCGTTGCCCATCCCACTCTTCGACCAAGGACAAGGCGAGATCGGGACCGCGAACGCCCGGCTCCGGCAGGCCGCGCAACACTACTACGCCACCGCCGTCGCGCTCCGCGCTCGAGTCCGCGCGGCCCACGCCGCCGTGCTCTCGGCCCGCGACCGCGCGCTCTACGTCGAGAAGGTGATGCTTCCGCTCCGTGAAAAGATCGTGGACGAGAGCCAACTCCACTACAACGCCATGCAGGTCAGCGCCTTCCAACTCTTGCAAGCCAAGCGCGATCAGGTGGAAGGGGGCGTGCTGTATGTCGAATCTCTGCGCGGCTACTGGCTTGCGCGAGCGAAACTCGAACTCATCCTCAGCGGCCGGATGCCGCCGATGTCGCAGCCCACACGCGACTCGAACATGAATACCGGCGCGTCATCGGGAAACAGCCGCGCGGGAGGCCACTGAAATGGAGACACCTAACAACCGATTGATCGTCCGACTGTCTCCGAACACACTCACGCGGCGCGGCCTGCTGCGCGCGGGTGCTCTCGCGGGTGGCTCGCTGCTGCTTGCCGGCCGCGCCGCCGCCCAGACCGGACCCGCTGCGCACCCCGAGGGAGCGCACGCTGGCCACGACGAGCACGCTGTCCCAGCCCCTGCGCACGGCGGGGGCGACAACTTCCCCCTCGGCGAACCCGGAGGTGACTACACGCCCGTGCTCGTCCCCAACGGGTGGACACTGCCGTACAAGGTCGTCGACGGCGTGAAGGTCTTTCACCTAGTTGCTGAGGAGGTCGAGCATGAGTTCGCCGACGGGCTCAAGGCGACGTGCTGGGGGTACAACGGCTCGGTGCACGGGCCGGTGATCGAGGCATGCGAGGGGGACCGCGTGCGTATCTTCATGACTAACAAGTTGAAGGCGCTGACGGCGACGCACTGGCACGGCCTGCTCATCCCGTCGGGGATGGACGGCGTGGGCGGACTGACGCAGCGGACTATCAAGCCGGGCGAGACGTTCATGTACGAGTTCACGCTGCGGCAGCACGGCACATGCATGTACCACGCTCACCACGACGAGATGACGCAGATGGGCCTAGGCATGACCGGCCTGTTCGTGATCCACCCGCGCACGAAAGCGAGCGCGCGTCCCGACCGCGACTACGCGCTCATGCTCCACGAGTGGGCGCTGATGGTAGGGGCGTCGCGCCCTGATCCGAACGTGATGACGGACTTCAACCTCCTGACGATCAACGGCAAGTGCTTCCCGGCGACGCGCCCGCTGGTGGCGCAGGTCGGCGAACGGGTGCGCATTCGCATCGGCAATCTCTCGGCGATGAATCATCACCCAATCCACCTGCACGGGTACTACTTCACCGTGACCGAGACCGATGGGGGCGTGATCCCCGAAGCGGGTCGCTGGCCCGAAACCACTGTGTTAGTCCCGGTGGGCAGCACTCGCACGGTCGAACTTGTCGCTAACAACCCCGGCGACTGGGCCATGCACTGCCACATGACGCACCACGTGATGACGCAGATGGGGCACGGCCTCCCCAACACGATCGGCGTGGACTCGCGCGGGCTCGACACGCAGGTACGCAAGCTCCTGCCCGGCTACATGACGATGGGCCAGGACGGTATGGCGGGCATGACAGAGATGGGCATGGCGGTGCCTACTAACAGCACGCCGATGGTCGGCGGCATCGGCCCTTACGACGAGATCACGATGGGCGGGATGTTCACGATCTTCAAGGTGCGGGAATCGGTCGCGCGCGACGTGGTGGACCCCGGGTGGTACGCACCCCCGGCGGGGACGCTCGCGCTGACCGCAACGGATGCGGCGCTGCGGGCAGCGGGAATTGCTGAAGACGGTTCCGGCGCGCCCAATCCGCCCGAGGGTGCGCTACGACCACACAAGCTGGCGCCGCCGTAAAGAGAGCGAAGTACGACCGCCATTGATTCAGGTCGAAAGAACACTTTATGCATAGGCGCGGACCGATCACCGCCACACCGTGGCTCTACATCCTGCCCCGCGACTCGCCTTCATGCTCAACAACTCCGGCAGCCCGGTCGTGAAACTCATCGCGATCGCGACCACGTTTGTCGGTTTCAAACTAGTGATCATCGGACAGCGATCATTGGACTGGGCTTGAAGAGCGCCGAAGTGGCCGATCAGAGACCCGCGAATCCGTATGGCTCCGGGCCAATTCGCTTGAGTTGTTCAGCCTCGCCGTGATCGGCATCACGCTTCTCTCGATGTTCCGCGCCGTCCCAAGCGGAAGTGACCGGCGCGCGGCATCGACGCCCAATCGCCTCCCGCCCCGATGCAGATGTCGATGAACGCGACGGCGTCCGCGATCACGCCGCGGATCGTCAATCTCATCAGGCCGTTTGTCATTCCTTTGGCGGTGACTGTCGGGGCCAGTGTCCCCTCTGCGTTGCCGCCGTCATCACCGGTCACACGTTCGGCGATGTCGCCCCCCCCCGTTGCAGGAATGACGAACCTGTCGTCGAACTCGTGTGGTGTTGCAACTCAATTGGGGCATGTGCTTGGTGGCCGACACTCCGCGCGTTGCCACAATCCTCTGATCGTGGAAGGTGGTCCTGACGGTGCGAAGGTACTGAATCGCAACTGTCGAGGACGTGAATCCTTCCGCGCGTGTAATGCCGAGGACCAGCCGTGCGCTTGGTCCGACTGAAACTCATCCTCCAAGGGAGCACCTCCATGATCCGCAGCCGTAACACCGCCGTCATCGCCGCTTTGCTAAGCACCGTCAGCCTCTCACTCGCGTGGGCCGCTCAGCCCGGTGCGGGAGCTCGCCATGCCGAAAAGATGGCAGCGACGGGTATGCCAGCAACCCCCGAGGGATGCGCGGCGATGAAGAAGATGTGCGACGACATGGCGTCGAAGCAGAAGGAGGCCGACGCACGCCTCGAGCGGCTGGTCGTCACGATGAACGAGGCCTCGAGCTCGACCAAAGTCGATGCGATGGCCGCCGTCATCAGCGAACTCGTCACCCAGCGGACCGAAAGTCGCGCTCACATGATGCGCATGGGCGCTGACATGAACGAGCACATGATGCAGCACGTCATGGACTCTGCACCGGCTGAAATGCGCGCGAACATGAAGAAGGGAATCGACGGGTGTTCGATGATGAAGGGAGCGGCTAGCGAGAGTCGCTAGCGTGACTTGCACCGGTATGGCGGAAACCGCCCAGCGCTTTTAGACCAATGAAAGAGCACGTGGGGCGCTCTTTATGCTGATCGTGACTCTGCTTTTTCCCGACGTGATCCCGCGTGGATTTTTGTGCCGCCACACGACTCGTGCATACCCCTAGGGGGTATCATGTCTCGTGGTGAGCCATCATGCCCTCTACCTTTTCGAACGGAGATCATTTCATGAATAGCATCACTCCCATCGCCGCCGCGAACACCACGCTCGTCATCGAGGGCATGTCCTGCGGCCACTGTGTCGCTCAGGTGACCAAGGCTCTTGCTGGCGTTCCGGGGCTCGAGGTCAAGTCAGTCGCGATCGGTAGCGCCCAGATTGTGACGACGCAACCGGCGGCGGTGAAGGCCGCGCAGGCGTCGCTCGCGGAGGCCGGCTACACAGCCCGCACCAGCCAAGCCGCCGAGACCGCGTCGTCGGACAACGCTCTCAAGAGCGGCGAGTGCTGCGGAGGTTCTAGCGCGGTGAGCGCGAACCCGAACGCAACAGGCGGCAAACCCTCGTGCTGCGGCTGAGATTCGGAACGTCTGTAGTGAACGGTCGCATCGGAACGCTTCATGCCCCAGAAACGCACGACAACGAGGGAGCGTTCGGGTGCCGCACGCACCACCGGCCCGGGCGGCCGGGCGGTGGGCGGTGACGCCGCGCTGAAGGCGTCGAACATCACTCGCCTCAAGCGGGCTGAGGGGCAGGTTCGCGGCGTTGCGCGGATGGTCGCGGAAGACCGCTACTGCGCCGACATCATCATCCAGATCGCCGCGGCGCAGGAGTCGTTGCGGGCCGTGGCTAAAAACCTGCTTAAGAACCACCTCAAGCACTGCGCGAAGGCGGCCCTCAAGGCGGGCGAGGCGGAGGCAGACGCGATGTGCAACGAACTGATGGACGTGATGGGCAAGATTGCTAGGTAGGCCAAGAATCAACATGACCATCGAGCATCATCACGACACAGCCGTCCCGACGACGACGCCCAATGAGCATTCCATGCACGTGGATGAGGCCGCTTCGGCGAAGCCGGGCGGGGCGAAGCGCGTGGACGAGCGGGTGGACTTGCCCCTCACCGGAATGTCGTGCGCTTCGTGCGCGAACACAATCGAGAAGGCGTTGGGCAAGACGCCGGGTGTATCAAAGGCGAGCGTGAACTTCGCCACCAAAACTGCGACGGTGCGGTACGACGCCGCCGCGATTTCACCGGAGAAGTTAGTCAAGGTGGTCAAGAGCACCGGGTATGACGCGGTGCTGCCGGAGTCGTCGGCGACTCCTGCTGCTGCACACGCTGGACACGGCGATGCGATGCCCGGCATGACCGCGGCACAGCACGCGGCGATGCCCGTAGGGCATGCGATGGACAAAGGTGAAGTGAAAGAGGATCACTCGGCCCACATGCACGTCAATGCCGACGAGCAGTCGGTCTTGCTCCGCAAGGTCATCGTCGGCGCAGTGTTGTCGGTGCCTGTGCTGGTCATCGCGATGTCGCATGGAAAGATCGCGATCTTCAATCACCCTTGGATCAACTGGCTCCAGCTCGCTCTCACCGCTCCGGTTGTGGTGTGGTGCGGGGCGCAGTTTTACCGGATGGCGTGGATGGGCTTGAAGCACTTCCGGGCCAACATGGATTCGCTCGTCGCGCTGGGCACAGGCACGGCCTTCCTCTACTCCATCGCCGCGACGATCTGGCCGGGATTCTTCGCGGCGGCCCAGGGCAGCACGATGGGCGGCATGGCGATGGTGCCGGTGTACTACGAGGCCGCCGCCGTCATCATCGTGCTCGTCTTGCTCGGCAAACTCTTCGAAGCACGTGCGACGGGCAACACCAGCGCCGCGATCCGGCGCCTGATCGGGCTGCAAGCCAAGACCGCGCGTGTGGTGCGGGAGGGGCAGGAGCGGGACATCCCGGTGGAGCAAGTGATCGTCGGCGACACGGTCATCGTTCGCCCGGGTGAGAAGATCCCCGTGGATGGCAAAGTCGAGACCGGCGATTCCGCCATCGACGAGTCGATGCTGACGGGCGAGAGCGTCCCTGTCGAGAAGAAGCCCGGTGATGCGGTCTTCGGGGCGACGATCAACGCGACCGGCGCTCTGACCTTTCGAGCCACGAAGGTCGGCAAGGACACCGCGCTCCAGCAAATCGTTCACCTCGTGCAAGAGGCCCAAGGGAACAAAGCTCCGATCGCCCGACTGGCGGACACGATCAGCGGCTACTTCACGCCAGTGGTGTTGGGCATCGCGATCGTCACGTTCGTCGTCTGGTATTTCGCAGCTCCGGTTGACTCGCGGCTGAGCATGGCGTTACTAACGTTCGTGTCCGTTCTCATCATCGCGTGCCCCTGCGCGCTAGGGCTTGCGACCCCCACGGCGATCATGGTCGGCACCGGCCGCGGAGCCGAGCGAGGCATTCTCATCAAGGGCGGCGAGGCGCTGGAAACGGCGCACAAACTCACGGCCATCATCCTCGACAAGACTGGCACGATCACGCAGGGCAAGCCGGCGCTGACTGATGTGCGAGCGTTACCCGGCGTCACCGAGACCGACCTCGTGCGGCTCGCGGCATCCGCTGAGCGGCGGAGCGAACACCCGCTCGCCGCCGCGATCGTGGAAGGGGCCAAGGCGCGTGGCCTCACGCTCGCGGAACCCACCGCGTTCAAGGCCGTCGTCGGTAATGGCATCGAAGCGACCGTGGAAGGTCGCGCGGTCTTGATCGGCAAGCGGGCGCTGCTGAACGACCGCGGGATGGACACATCGGCGCTCGATGCGCTCGCAGGCGAACTCGCGACATTGGGTAAGACGCCCATGTACGTCGCGATCGACGGCAAGCCCGCGGGGCTGATCGCCGTGGCCGACCGCGTCAAGCCCGAGTCCAAGGCGGCCATCGAGCAGATGCAGAAGTTGGGCCTGCGCGTGGCGATGATCACCGGCGACAACGCCAAGACTGCTGCTGCGGTGGCGAGGGAAGTCGGCATCACGTCCGACATGGTGTTCGCCGAGGTGCTGCCGGGTAACAAGGTCGAGCACGTCAAGCAGCTCCAGGCTCAGGGCCTTGTGGTCGGCATGGTCGGCGACGGCATCAACGACGCACCTGCGCTCGCGCAAGCCGACATCGGACTTGCGATGGGCACTGGAACGGATGTGGCCATCGAAGCTTCCGACATCACGCTCATCCGCGGTGACCTTCGCTCGGTACCCGAAGCCATCGCCCTGTCGAAGGCGACCATGCGCACGATCAAGCAAAACCTATTCTGGGCGTTCGTCTACAACGCTCTTGGCATCCCCGTCGCGGCTGGCGTGCTCTACCCGTTTACGGGCTGGCTGCTCTCGCCGATCATCGCTAGTGCAGCGATGGCTTTTTCCAGCGTGTCCGTTGTGCTGAACAGCCTTCGCCTTGCAAGAAGGGCTTCCCGGCCGTGAAATCGAGTAAGGCCAAGTCGCGCTTAGTTCCAGGGTTCCGGCACACGGAGCCAAGTGACCGAGCACTTTTTTGCGTTGGTGAAGCGGAAGACGCGCGTCTCACCCGGAGGACCTTGAGGAACTCTCTCTTCCCGAGGCCAACACAGCTCATCGCTGTCATCGCCTCGTCGTTTCGATGCAGCGCTATGCGTCGGGTCGCTCGTCGGTGCGCGGCCCGAGCAGATTCTCCGCCTCGTGTGGCCGGTCGTAGCGCCTAGCCTGGTTCTTGAGGTCATCGGACTCGGTCGCGAGCCCGCCTTCGGCCTCCGATGTTGCATCGCCCGATCCCACGGCGATATGCGCTCGTCCCAAAGGCGACGGGATGGAAACCTTGGCGACTTCTTCGGACGCCGTTACCGCGCGGAGAGCCTCCGATACCGGATCGGAGGCTCGGCGAAGCACCGTCACCGGCACACCCCTTGGAAACACGACCTCGCGAGCCTCATCGGGCATGGAAATCCCATGCTCTTGGTACGCCCGTTTCACAAGACGGATCACCGATGAACGCACCTTGAGCCAACTATTCTCGCGCCCGTTGAGCCAGAAATACACTTTTAGGTTTACCGTCGCTGCGCCCAGACTGTCCGCGAGCACCCACGGCTCCGGCTCTTTGAGCACGGCGGGATGATCGGCCAACACACGGCGGGCCACCTCCTGGGCACGGTCGATCGGATCGTCGTACCCGATGCCGATCGTGAAGTCCTCGCGCCGATTCGGCATCGTCGTAAAGTTGCGGATCGTGCTGACGTACACCGTCGCATTGGGAATCTGCGCGAGGTTGCCGTCGAGCGTCATCAGCACGGTCGTGCGGATGTTCAGCTGTTTCACGTACCCCGTCACGCCGCTGATCTCGACAAGGTCGCCGGTCTCGAACGGTCGCTGCACGCTCAGAAAGATGCTTGCTAGGTAGTTCTCGGTGATCCCGCGGAACGCGATGCCTAGCGCCAGCCCCACCAAGCCTGTTCCGCCCACCAGCGTCAGGGCCAGTTGCGTCAGACCTGAGATCCGGAGAACCACATACGCACCGAGAAAGAGAACGGTCACGCCCGCGCTCATCGCAAGGAGCTCGCGCAGCAGTTTGGCGCGAACACGCCCGCGGAGCACGGCCCGCACGCCCCGGGCTGCAAACCACGCTGCCACTCCGAACGTCGCAAGGGTGAGTATCCCGAACATCACCATCGGCATCGCCCCGGCGATGTCCTGCCGAAGTCCGGACAGTCCGCTCGATGCCGCGCTGAAGTCCCAGGCTGACGCGCGGGCGACTTCCATCTGGTTCGCCACGGCGGCGACACCCTGTGTATTCCGCGCAAGATCACCCGCCCACTTCTTCAGTTCTTCGGAGTTCGCCGGACCGCCTAGAAAGACAACCCCATTCTCGACTCGCACGCGTGACTCGGGAAACCAGCCGGTGGCGTCGAGCACGCTCTTCAGCCGGTCGCGGATCGCCGCATCATGCGCGACGGGTTCGATCGCCAGTGTTGTCGCGCTGGCGGTCATATCCGCCGCCGTGGCCGGAGCGGGTTGGGGCGGCGGAACGTCGCCGGGACCTACTGCGCCCTGCCCCCCGGCAACCGCGGCAAGCCCCCACAGCGCCCACCCAAGACACATGGCCAACACAACCCCACGGTGGCGGTGCGAGGGTCCGGGCATGATGCAATCTCCCAACAGAACTCCCCGCGGATGCGCAATGAATCACTGTGGTGCTGAGCGATCGACACGCGCCGCGACGACTGCTGGACACAGATCGTGAATGCGGTTCCCCAGATTGGGGTGGACGATCTCGACGCCAGCGCTCAGCTCAGACGTCTTTGTTCCGCCGGGATGACTTGCGCGTTGTCTTCGCTGACTTGCGCTGGGGCTTAGACTTCGGGGCTGGCTTTGGCCGCGCCGAACTCTCGCTCGACCGCGATGAACGAACGGCACGGCTGAGGCGGCCGGATCCGCGTGGCGAGACTCCGGCGGGCCGCGCCGGACCCGCTCCGGGACCGGATGGGGCAACCATTGGCGATCCCGGTAAACCCGATCCTACACGCTGGCGCTTCTTGATCCGATTCATGCGGAGATCCTTCCTTGAACAATGAAGCAACGGAGAACTCGGTTCAATCATCGTAAGGCGGCCTCGATGAGATTCCGCCATGACCCGATCCCGCCGTGCACTGCCGAGGAATGCCAACTCATGCACGTTGCGGACTACCGCATGCATCAGGTGCGGCAGCGAACGCGCTCCTACTGTATCTATTCGCAGCACGACCCAAACTCACCGTAACCCTCAGCGGGCGAAAAACAGGTCGGACACTCTGGACTGTTCGTTCTAGGCGAGAAACTCCCGAAAGGCGCGTGCTGCATGGCCAAAGTGCTGAGTGTCTGGCAGTCCCTTCGATCAAGTCTCTGGTTTGTGCCCGGAATGCTGGTGTTGCTGGCCGTGCTGTTGGCGATCGGGCTGATCGAGGCCGACACGCTGATCGACAATCGGGTGTTCTACAACTGGCCGCGTCTTTTCGGCGCGGGCGCGTCGGGTGCCCGCGGGATGCTCGTGGCCGTGGCGAGCTCGATGATCACCGTTGCTGGCGTGGTCTTCTCGATCACGCTGGTGGCGCTCTCGCTCGCCTCCAGCCAGTACACATCGCGAGTCCTTCGCAACTTCATGAACGACCGCACCAACCAGACGGTGCTGGGCGTGTTCGTCGGCATCTTCGCCTACTGCCTCGTGGTGCTGCGCACGATCCGCGAAGGGCCCGACATCGAGTTCGTTCCATCGATGGCGGTTCTGGGCGGTGTCGTGCTCGCTTTCATCGGGATCGGCTACTTGATCTACTTCATCCACCACATCGCGACGACGATTCAGGCGTCGCACATCCTGTCGCGCATCGCTTCCGAGACTGTGGAGCGCATCGACAGCCTGTTCCCCGAGGGCGTGGGGTACCAGGATGAGTATTACTCCGACCAAGACCCTTCGCGCGCCGATTCGCGGCGGCGCTGGCACGCGACACCGGCCGTCCGCACCGGGTACATCCAGCGTGTAGAGGCCGAGTCGCTCCTCGCCATCGCCCGGGAACAGAAGGCCGTCGTCCGCATGGAGCACCGCGTTGGCGACTTCGTCGTCGAGGGGATGCCGCTGGCCTCGATCCTCACAGCGGTCGATTCAGGCACGCCTTCCCAAGCGGTCATAAGTCGCCTCAGCGCGGCCTACGACATCAACGCGCAGCGGACGACAGTCCAGGATGCGGCCTACGGCATCCGACAGATCGTCGATGTCGCGATCAAGGCGCTCTCGCCCGGGATCAACGACACCACGACCGCGGTGATGGCCCTCGACTACTTGACCGCGATTCTCGTCAGGCTCTGCGCCCGCGGCATCGAATCGCCCTGCCGGTTTGACGAAGGAGAACTGCGGGTCATTACGCGCGGAACCACGTTCGTGAGCATGGTGGAACTGGCCTTCGACCAGATCCGCCAGAACGCCGGTGGCAACGTGGCTGTTCTTGCGCGCCTAGTCGAAGCGCTGCAAACGCTGGAGGGGCAGACCCAGCGCCCGAATCGCCGCCGCGTTCTCCTCCATCAGGCACAGGCGCTGGAGGAGGTCATCGGCCGGACTATCCCGGCATCCCTCGACCGCGAGCCGATCGCGGCGCGAGCGATGCGTCTGCTCGATTCGCTCAAAGCAGTCGAGGCGGCGAGGGGCATGACCACGGACCACCATTGATCCAAGATGGACTGCGCCGGTTCAGGATTGGAGATGCCGAGCCCTCAAAAGGGGCAAAGCGCGGGGAAACCCTCCCGCCGCAACCGGCGTCTCCAGCGAGCAAACGCCGAATGCCCAGCTCCCAGACCGTGACGCATTCCAAGAAAAGCTCACTGGTATTCCGTCACCCCGACTTATTGCAAAACCCCTGTAAATGCGGGTTATCTCGCATTTCTGGGGTCGTGCTGAGGAGGCCCGAAGACACGCCACGGGAAGCGGGCGGGAAATCGTGCTGGGGCCGGTAGCGCGGCCAAATGTTCGGCAGCCCCGTCCGCCCTCAATCCGACGAGCGGGTTGGCTGCCGTTTTCGCTGCGGCTTGCTGCAGGGTTCCGGCAGAGCCCACGCGGCTGGCTGCCGCAATCCGTCGAACTTGCCTTCTCGCGTTGGGAACGTGCCTGCGAGCGACTGAAGCGTCGCCATCGATGTCGAAGGCGAAACACTCGATCGATACCTCGTCGCATTGCGCGAGTTGGCTGTGCCACGCACGTTCATCATCGATCGGCAGAGCCGTTTGGCGTGGTTCGGACATCCGATCGACGCCGACCAGCCGCTCGCGGCCATCGTCGATGGATCTTGGAGAATCGACTCGGCGCGCGATGCGGCCAACCGGCGCGAGCGTGATCGGCTCGCGTCGCGCGGCGCGGCGAACGACTACATCGCGGCGGCCGATGCGAAGGATGACGCCGCCGCGCTGACAGCGGCCGAGCGCGCATGCGCCGTCCCGCTCGCGCATGTCGACGGTCTGTCGCCGCCGTGGTGGGCGTGGACGGCTCGTGTCCAACTCCTCGTTGCGTCGGGCGAGAGTGAGGAAGCGGTTGCGGTCGCGCTGAAGGGCGCTGAACTCAAGGGCATCCGTGACGAGGCGGTGCCGCTCGCCCAACTCGCGAGGCTGATCGCCATTCTTTCACCGAGCGACGCCGCTGCGCTCACCGACCGCGCGCTGACTGAGATCCGCAACGTCGAGTCTGACCCGCGCGATGATTCTTGGACGGCGTATATGCGCGATGCCTCCCTACTCCCGAACTCCGTAGCCCTTCTGGATGTCGCCGCGGCAGACTTCGCGATCGGCACTCCGTACCGAAGAGGTCGCGCGGTCGTACTGCAACGCGAGGCGCTGGCGCGATGGCCCGACGATCCCCGACTTGTCCCGCGGCGCTCGGAGCTCGCTGCAAACCTTGCGGTCTACGAGGAGGCCGCCGGACGATCCTCTCCTTGAAGCGCTAGCAGCCCGTTACGGGCGCACTTACCGTCGCCCTCAACGGGATTGCCTAACACAGCACTGGTGCATACTACAGCGTCACCCGAGGCTGACCGCCGCCGACCTCGACGCTGGCTGATTCGCCAGATTGAGGGAGACGCCGGTCGACTATAAATCTCAGCGAGCGCCTTCAATCTCGGTACTTCACGTGGCAGTCCTTGCACGAGGCGCTCATCATCTTGAACTGGGCTGTTAGCTTCGCCGGGTCCTTCTCACCATTCACAAGAAGGTCTTCGAGCGCCTGGGCACGACGATTCCCCTCGTGCATGAGCGCAATGAACTCCTCTGGCTTCCGCTTGGAGTACTCAGTCTCAGCGAGAACACGATGAAGGTCGGCGAGCCGACCCGCCTCCGCCGCCGGAACAAGATCAGGATGGTCTACTGGCGACACCCAGCCAGCCTTCTCGATCGTCTTGAGGTGCTCAGTGACTGCGTCAATCTCCACCATCCCCTTCACGAAGCTCGATGGCTTCCAGACTGAGGGGAAACCCGCTGGCACACTGTCGATGACGACGACAGTCAACGGCACGGCGCTCGTCGCGCACGCGTAGAGCCCGGTGTAGTTCGGGGCCGTTCCGGAAACCTTCATCCGCTCGACGCCCGTCTCGCTCGACTCCCAGCCCAGGCTCGTTGCGATGGTCGCAGCGGCACCCGCGCTCCGATGCTTCCCGTGATGACAGTGGATGTAGACCGGACCATCGGCCATCGCATCGCGCGTAGCGCGGACGAGCTGGAGCTTGCGCTGCTCGTCGAAGCCGTCGTACCCAATCGGAAGGTGGATGTAGCGGATGCCACGCGCGCTCGCCTTGTCGACCTCGGGCTCCGCGCCGTCCACGCTGATGATGGTCTTCACTCCCATTCCAGCAAGCGTGTCAAAGCCCGCATCACCTTCGGGGACGCTACCGGACACGAACCCATCGTGATACGCGACCGCGTTGTGGATCCCGGGGTAGCCGCGAGGCTTCGATTCGTCGACGCTGGGCAGTGGCACCGTGGGCACGGTTCGCGCCGCGACCTCTGGCGGCTTCGGCACGGGTGAAGGCGCTGCGCAACAGGTCACGAATGTCGCAACGGCTGCGAGTACGATCGAGGTCAGAGAGCGACGGGTGTCGAGCATAGGGAACTGTCTGTGGCGCGGTGGCGAGATCGTACTCTCGGTCAACGCGAAGGAACACAGACTCCGCCCCTTCCCATGCGTTGCCTTCCTCACTAACCCGCACTGCGAACTCTGTTGGTGTAGCTCGTTTTAAGAACAGCCGCCACAGAAGTCAGAACAGCAGACTCATCCTTAAGGAGTTTGCGGTCTGCCACGGCTGCTCTGCTGATCATCTGCTGCCTCAACGTGCGCTCGTGCCGCTGCAAGCCCTGCGGCGCGATCGCGCGAGCCCAAGGCGAAAGCGAGTTCGGATGCGGCCGTGGACCGCGATCCGACGTGTCGTTGCCACATGCGGCGTTGTAGCCGGATCAGGATAATCGGAAGCGCGAACAGCCGAACGTGGAGAAGGAGTACAGAGACCAGTCCCAGAATGCATCGCCAGTCGAGGCGAAAGCACCGCGCGCCGTCGACCGCATGAGCGATGGTTCGCGAAGAATCCCCAGCACGGAGACCGCGATCGCGGTGATTAGTCCGGCGATCTCGCATCCAGCGACGCGTCGAAATCTGCGGAATTTTGGCTGGTGTCGACTCATCCGCCTAACGACCTACGAGCTGTGCTGCACGCACTTACGGCCGAGGCTGAAAGCCTCGCGACTATCGTAACCCGCACGTGCGTGTCGGCATTAGCGCATTGTTAGGCGGCTCTGGCGAGGATGTGGCTTTCGACGCCAAAACAGCTGAGGGAGCACCGAGCCACGTTAGGATGGAGAGGAGAATCACAATACCGACCGCCACCAACGCGGCGTAGGAGATGAGCACGTCGCCTCTGGATGCGGAGCGACGAGCGTGTAGCGCGGCGATACGGCACGCGCCGAGTCCGACGACGGCAATGGTGAGTGATGCAGGAGACTCCTAGTAGTCAGGTGAGAGACTGAAGATGCAAGCTATCGGTGTGGTTGCGAGGACGAATCCGGAGCGCCATGTCACCTGCCACCGCGCCGATTGCGACTCGGCTACAGACTCGCTGATGGGGCAGCCGCACTTCGGACATGCCCCGCCGGGATCGCAGTCACGCAGGTCGAAGCCGCAGCGGGCGCAACGGAGCATGGAATTGGAGTGCGGCAAGAGAGGCTGGCCGCCAAGCTAGTAATTAACCCGCACCGAGTGGGTACGTGCGCGGAATTAGACTGGTCAGCCTAACACCGCAGCCTATTTCCGTCGGAAGCGGCTAACCGCAGTCAGGGTACCGAGCTGTGAGGCGCGACGATACTGCCTCGACTCGAAATAGTCTACGAAACGAGCTGCATAACGTAGATGAGAGTGCGCTGAGCTCAAGCCGCCGCAGTCATGTTCGAGGGGTCTCTTCGGAGGCGTCTGGTTCGGCGCTCGCGCCCCTGGAGGGAAGCCACAGCGGCCACACACATTCGGGTGCCGCTCGGCGGTCGGCGTCTACTGCTGAACGGTTGAATGAGACGTTAGTCCGAGGGGCGTCGTGCGCCTTGAGGCTGCATCTAGAACTCGCGGGTGGGCGCATGGGTGCTGTGCAACTCGGAGCATGCGCCGCCGCATCCGCCCCCAGCGTCTCGTTGGGGGGCGGAGGACCGCGGCGAAGCGAAGCGCAGCCGTGGTGGAGGGGGTGCGCCCGCCTGACGTCCCCCCTGCACCATCGCGAGGCGCGATGTGGACTGTCCCCGAAATGCTGGACACGAAGACGCAACGGCCACACCACTCGAATGCAGCTCAGCGGCCGGCAATTGCGGCTGAACTCGCGACCAAAACGTCAGTCCGAGCAGCGTCGTGCGCCTTGTGGCCGCATCTGGAGTTGGCGGGCCGGGAGCAAAGGTGTGTCCACGATGCTCTCACGCCTACACGGCGCCTACAGCGAATCGCCGCTCGGCGTCCGCTCGATTTCTCGGGTTCCCCTCGCGGCGCTTTCGGCAACCGAAATCGCGAACGGTTCCGTCGTCTCGAATCGGCCCATCCTTGGCGACCTCAACGGAGACGGAATCGTCAACGGCAGTGACCTGGCGATTGTGCTCGGGAATAGGAGCTGACGGCCAACCGCGCGGTCGGCTGTATCCTCAAAGGTGCGGATACCACCTCCGCGCGCGGAAACATACCACACGTGAGTGATCTCTCGATACTCATCCAAGCCGTGAACGCCGGCGACGCAGCTGCCGCCGAGGCAATCGTGCCCTTGGTGTATGACGAGCTGCGCGCCATCGCTGCCGCGCACTTGCGCCGTGTGGGAAACCACGGAACGCTTCAGCCGACCGCGCTGGTTCATGAGGCGTACCTGCGACTGCTCGGACGCGACGCCTCGTTCGCAAACAGTCGGCACTTTTTTTTCGCAGCGGCTCGAGCGATGCGCGACGTGTTAGTTGAACGAGCGCGGCGAGGCGGACACCGGCGCGTGCGCGAGCTGGCGCAGTCGATCGATGTCGAAATCGCGGACAGCCGCGAGCTGGGACCTGACGCCGCAGATTCGATGCTCGCGCTCGACGCAGCGCTGCCGAGGCTGCAATCGACGGACGCGCGGGCCCACGACGTCGTGATGCTCCGCTTCTTCGCAGGTCTTGCCCCCGAGCAGATCGCCGAGGCGTTAGGCATCACGCGCCGAACCGTCGAGCGCGATTGGCGATTCGCGCGCAGTTGGTTGTTCGACGCGCTGCACGGCGAGAGCGGCGATTCCCCGGGAGCGAGCAATGGATGAGCGACCGGCCAGTCGTGAGCGAGCAGTCTTCGACGAGCTTGTCGAGCTGCCGCTGGCGGACCGTGAGCGAGTGCTCGCGGAGTGCTCCGCCGATGACCCGATGCTTCGCGCCCGTGTGAAGCGCCTACTCGATGCAGAATCTGGCGCTGATCGGACTGCTGGTTTTCTCGACGATGCGTTTCTCGCTGCAGTCGGAGATCTCGAGACGAGCGAGTCGCGCTTCGGACCCTTGCCGCGCCAGCTCGGACAATTCCGCCTACTCAGCGTCTTGGGCGAAGGAGGTATGGGCGTCGTCTTCGAAGCGGAGCAGGAGCAGCCGCATCGGCGCGTCGCGCTGAAAGTCATGCGCAGCGACTTGGTCTCGAGCGAGCTTGTACGGCGCTTTCGGCGCGAGGTCGACACGCTCGGTCGACTTCAGCATCCGGGCATCGCGCAGATCCACGAGGCTGGCAGCATCGTCGACATTGCGCGCGGTGGTGATCCCGTTCCGTACATCTCGATGGAACTCGTGCGCGGTCCGACGCTCGATGAACACGTCCGTCGCAATCGACTTGAACCTCGCGCGATTGCCGATCTCATTGCCGCCGCGTGCGACGCCGCGCATCATGCGCACCAACGGGGAGTCGTTCATCGCGACCTGAAGCCAGCGAACGTTCTGGTTGTCGAAGACGGGCCAACGCCAACACCGAAGATTCTCGACTTTGGCATCGCGCGCATCGCGGCGCGCGATGGGCAGGCCAGCACGCTGGCCACGTCGGCGGGACAGATCCTCGGCACGTTGGCCTACATGAGCCCTGAACAGCTCGCTGGTGATCCGTCGCTCATCGACGCGCGCACCGACGTGTATGCGCTCGGCGTGATCCTGTACGAACTCCTCGCCGGAACTCCACCGTTTGACGTGCGCGACCGACCGATCGCCGATGCAGCCCGCATCGTGCGCGAGGAAGAACCGACGCGTCTGGGCTTGGTCGATCCGCGCCTGCGCGGCGACATCGAGACAATTGTGAGTAAGGCAATCGAAAAGGATCCCGATCGGCGCTACCCGAGTGCAGCTGCACTTGCCGAGGAACTGCGCCGATATCAGCGCGACGAGCCGATTCTCGCGAAGCCGACGACGCGCCTCGAGCGACTGTATCGTTTCACGCGCCGAAATCGTCCGCTCGTCTTCGGCACCGTCGCGACCATCCTCGCGCTCGCGGCTGGCACGACGGCCGCGAGTATCTTCGCCGGCATGGCGATTCTCCAGCGCCGCGCCGCCGATTGGAAGTCCTATCGCGCCAGCGTTTCCGCCGGAAGCGCTGCGCTCTCGGCGCACGACGTGGTGTCTGCCGAACGACATCTCCAAGCGGCGCCCGAAGAGTTTCGCGGGTGGGAGTGGCGCTATCTGCGCCACGGACTCGATCAGAGCGACGGACGACTCACGCTCGACATCGACGCGTGGCAACCGCGACCAGAGGACGTCTCGCATCCGGACGCCTGGGTTGCAGTGCGCCGCGCGCTGGCGTATGCCCCGGCGACAATAACATCGTTAGACTGGCCAACTGAACTGCGCCGCGCGACGACGTCGAGCCCCAGCGCCGACGCGTCGCTCTGGAGTCTCGATCGCGACGGCAATGAGGTTTGGTTCGCTGCCGAGGGCATCACGATTCGTTCCGGCGACGGTTCGACGGCGCGTTTGATTCCAGCTTCGGCGTACGCGGGACTCATCGTCGCTGCGGCCGCGCTGAACCTCGAGCGAACGGCGCTGGCGCTCTTGGTGCAACCGACTTCAGGCGGGCCAACGGTTGCTCGCTTCATGCCGCTCGATCGCGCTGACACAGCGAATGCGCAAGCTAGTATCGAAGTACACAATCGCGGGCGTCATCTCGCGCTCGCCGCAGGACCCGGTGCGCTGATCGCGCTGGGCGGCGGGCCCGACGGACTTCCGGTGGTATGGGATGCGCGAAGCGGACACGTCGTTTCGCTCACAGGCCACACCGGCGACATCAATGCGATCTGCCTGAGCGACGACGGCGCAGTCGTCGCAACCGGCGGCGCCGATCGTTCGGTGCGCCTCTTCGATGTCGCTAGCGGCAGGCTTTTGGCACTCAATCGCGAGCATCTTGATCAGATTCAGAGCGTTCGATTCTCCTCGAACGGCGCTTTGATGGTCAGCGCCAGCGCGGATAACACGGTGCGACTCTGGTCGGTCCCGGCCCTCGAGCCGCTTCGAACATTCGACGGACACGCGGAAGGAGTGCGCGCCGTCGATTTCTCCGCCGACGGCGCGTGGGCGGTGTCCGCCGCTTTCGATCACTCGGTGCGAGCGTGGCGAGTCGCACCTGGCGCTGCCTGGGGTGAAATGCGGGCATCGCAGAGTTCGTGGGGTGCTGTCGACATCGCCCGCGATGCGCCGATTCTCGTCACGGTCGATGCGGCGCACGCCGTCGGTCGCTGGGACATGACGACGGGACAAAGACTGAACGTCGTGACAGTGCCGCGACTGGAACTCACGGGTGTCGCCGTGTCGCCGCGCGGTGACGAGATCGTCGTCATGGACGTCGACGGGCATGTGATCGGATTCAGGTCCGTCGACGAGGCTAACAACGTGGACAACGCGACGCTCGCCGATCAGTGGCGCTTCGAGGGGCCAGTCGCATCGGTGGGCTATCTCGCTGACGGCCGCGCTGCCGCGCTGGTTGAAGGAAACTCGGCGCCCTCGCAGCGGCTGCGTCTTCTCCCATCCGGCGAAGTCATTCCGACGCCACTTCCGCAGTTCATCAGTTCGATGATGATCTCGTCGAACGATGGTCGCGTCGTCGCCGTTCGTGATGTGCTGCCGACGCAGCGCCGACCGGTCGTCGTCGTCCTCGATGGCGAGAAGGGCAGCGAGCTTCTGCGCGTCGCGCCGACGGCGGGCGGCTCGTTCGCATTCGGCACGCTGCCCGACGGGCGCGTCGCGATCGCGACGGCGTCGTCAGAGACGGAGTTGGCGGGCGAGAAACCCATCTTCGCGGGCACGAAGGCGATGAAGGAAGCTCCAAGCGACGACGAGCCGCGCGTGATTGTGGTGCGCGATGCCCGCACGGGCGCGCGCATCCGCGCGCTGCGGGGACACACTGGCGAGATTTTTGGGCTCGCATTCGCGCCGGACGGTTCGCGTCTGATGTCGGGCGGCCGAGACCGACTCGTTCGCGTCTGGGACACATCAAGGTGGGACGAAGTCGTTCCGCTGCCGGGCCACACGTCGTTCGTCTGGGCGCTGCGCTTCTCGCGCGACGGCGACTACCTCGCCACCGGCGGTGGTGATCGAGCGTTTCGGGTGTGGAGAGCGCCCTAATACGGTGTTTGCTTGGAATAGCGCATTCTCTCGGAATCCTTGTCGCAATCGTTGGCGGTCCGTCGGCTAGGTGATGTTCGGCGCCGCGCTCCTTTCGCGAGCGGTCGGGGCGCGGGCGACATCACCTTTCAAGGAACGACCAACTATGCGCACTCACACACTTCTGAGCGGATTGAGCGTCCTCAGTTTTCTTTCCGACTCGGCCATCGCGGCCCTTTCTATTACAGCGACCGCCGACAATCGCGCGGGCAACGTTTCGGCGTGGAACGGACGCGGTGACCCTGTTGAGGCCAGCTACAACATTGATCCGGGGCAACTGTTCACGACCATCATCAACTTTAACCAATGCGTAACCGACGGCAACTCGCAGGCGTGTCTGAACGCGCACTCGAATTGGATCGGGCTCGGCCCCGGCAATGCGACCACCGGTTTCACGGCGAACGCGACGTTGTCCGCAACGAAGGCTGCTGGTGCTGGGCACGCCATCTCCGACGAGTTACAGACGATCAAGTTCAAGGTGGGCGGGCTCGGCACCGGCGTGACGACGCCGTTTGCGTTCTTGGGGATGCTGGACGAGACCGGCACCGATGGAGCGATCACGTTCGTGGGTCCGGGAGTCAATCTCAGCTTCACGAGCGATAGCGCTTGGAACCAGACACTTAGCCTCGCGAACGGCGAGTACGTGCTAACAATCGACATGAACGCGACGCTCTCTGGCGCCGGTCAAACTGGCAGCGAGAGTCTCACCTACAACGTGACGATTCAGCAGGGGACGGCGCTGTGCGGAACTCCAGGTGCCGAATCGTGTTTCTTCGCGCATGGGGCACCGATGTGCAACGACGCCGCCTGCTGTGGGTCGGTGTGCGCAGCGGACTCATTCTGCTGTGCGGTTTCGTGGGACAGCGTCTGCGTCGGCGAGGCTGTCGCGCTTTGCGTTCAAATCCCCTTGACGTCGGGCATCATCAATCCGTCGACGGGTCATCGATATGTACTCACCAGCCCGAAGACGTGGGCGATCTGCCAAGCGTTTGCGGCGGGTCTTGGCGGCGAACTCGTCACGGTCAACGACGGCATCGAGAACGAGTGGCTACGACGCAACCTCGCCAACAACGTTCCCGGTCTTCCGGCGCATGATGTGTGGCTCGGCCTGACGGATCAGGTCAGCGAAGGCACCTTCGTGTGGGAAAGCGGTCAACAATCGTCGTACCTGAATTGGATTCTGGGCGAACCTAACAATCAGGGCAACGAGGATTTCGTGACATTCGCCGCGAGTAACGGGGACTGGAACGATCTTGGTTCCGTGTCAGCGACGTTCAGCGTCGTCGAATTGGAGCGATCCATCTGCGGACCGAGCGCTGGCTCATGCTTCCTCTCGCATGGACCGGGCTGCAACGACGAGTCGTGCTGCCACGTCGTCTGCGAGTTGGACTCGTTCTGCTGCGACATCGGTTGGGACGGTATCTGTGTGGGCGAAGCCAACTCACTGTGTGCTCCGCCGGTGGTTGCAGGTCCATTCGTGAATCCGAGCAACAAGCATCGGTACTACGTGCTGGACTCAGCGGCGTGGAGCGAGGCGCAGAAGACCGCGACGTCGCTCGGCGGCTACCTAGCAATCGTTAGGAGCGCGGCTGAAAACGAGTGGATTCGCATCAATGTCTGCAACGCCGCGCTGGGCACGCCCATCGCCGTGTGGATCGGTCGCCATGACGAAGCCGTCGAAGGCGCGTTTCAGACCGTCAACGGCGAGGCATCGAGCTACACGAAATGGAACGCGGGTGAGCCGAACAACGACGGCGATGAGGACTACGCCCAGATCGCCTCTGCGGCCACCGGAAAATGGAACGATCTCAGCAACACTTACTCGATCCGCGCCGTGGTCGAAGTGCCGTGCGTCGGTGACGTGAACGGCAACGGCTCGGTCGGCGGCGATGACCTCGGGTTGGTGCTTGGCGCGTGGAACACGAACCAACCCCCGAGCGACCTCAATTTGGATGGCAACGTCGATGCTTCGGATCTCGCGATCGTGCTCGGAAGTTGGGGAACGTGCCCGAAGTCGAGTTGCTGCGATCCGCATGGGTTCGGCGGATGCGATCAACCCGGTTGCACGCAATGCGTGTGCGAGATCGATCCGTTCTGCTGCGAAGCTGAGTGGGACGGCATTTGCGTGAGCGAGTCGCAGTTCCCATGCGGGGGTGCGTGCCAGTGCGGCGGCTAACGCTGCCGAGCTAACGATTCACACAAAGCGAAGGGACAGAGGATTCGTCCTCTGTCCCTCTTCGTGTCTTTGTTAGTTTTCTGTTGGACTCCGGGCCAACAGGGATGCCTCGCTGGTTCTAGCTGTCGTGTTGAGTCTTCCGTTCTCGGCGCTTGCCGATGACGAGAGCCCGGACGTCAGCGTGATGCTCGCCGAACCGCGCAGCGAATAGGCTGGCGCGATTGAGCTCTTCGAAGCCGATTACGGCTCGCTTCTGCTGCGTATCCGATCGACCTTTCGCCGCGGCGACGCGATCGTATGGAAAGGTTCTATGACGCGTTCAGCGTGGGTCGACCCAACCCATTGAGTGGGTCGATTTCATTCGACGCCCGCGCGGGCGTGGATCATCCGCGGCGGGATGGGGCTTCCCGTCATCGCGGGCAAGTCCCCCAAGCGCCGAGGACTATCGCGAGGTCGGCAGCGTTCACTTCGCCGTCTCCGTTCAGGTCCGCGACGCAGCGCTGCGGTGGCCCTACCTGTGCGACCGCGACGGTGTTGTCGTCGTTGAGAAGCGGAATCTCCGGCAACCCCGACGCGAGATTTCCCGAGAAGACAAGTTTCACGCTCGCTCCCGGCGCGAGGCCCGGCAGCGCGATGCCGGAAATGAGGTATGACAACGGATCGCTGGCGCAGGCGCACGCCATGATCGCACCGCCGTAGAGTTCAATATTCTGACAGGTCAGAAGGACGTTCGATCCGGCGCAGGAGCCGGTGCCGCAATCGTTCGACTCGCCGCCGCAACTACCAGAGTTGCACGGCGCACTCGGTGCCGCGATCCAAGGATTGTCGGAGCCTGAAGCCGCGACGACGCCATCCACGAACAACGTCAACTTGCCGTCGAAGGGAACCGCACCGGTCAGTCCCTTGAAGTTGACTGATGCGACGAACGAGAGGTCATACAGATTCGCCGAGCCCGGGCAGGGCGTCGGAGTGAGTTCAGCCGAGTGCAGTCGTCGATTCCAGAACGAAATCGCGCCGTCGAAAGTGCGCGAGATCGAGTCGTTGGCGAGGTTCGCGTCGGCCACGCTGCCTGATGCATTGGCGAGCTGCAACTTGATGACATCACCTGTTGCGAGTGGCGTCGCACTGGGAACGCTGTACGTGAGCCAGAGAGCGCTGCACGAGCACGGCCCGTTCGGTTCCGCACAAACGCACGTGTTCGGTGACGGACACGCCACGCAATCACCGAGGACACCAGCGCTCGCTTGAATGTCGAAGACCTGCGACGCGATGGCCGTACCGTTCTTCAGGATCGTGACCTTGGTATCGAGGCTGAGAAGGCTCACATCGTTTGCCTCGACCTTGAAGGCACCGGTAATGCGATACAACCCAGCAGGATCGCCGGGTTTCGTTAGGATCGAAATGGCCTCGGCGCTTCGATCCCAGGTTGAGACGGCTACAGCAGGCGAAATCGTCGCAAGCGAGAGGATCGGCGCAGCGACCGCGCTGAGAAATGTACAAAGGTTCATGCGGTTCTCCAGAATGAGTTCGTCGCGACGCACACTGCGACGCGCTACCCACAACAGCGAGAGTTCCGCACTAGCCGCGCCAGAAAAAGTCGAACGTCGTGCTGAGCAGCCCAATTGACTCGTGCCACGGACCGCAGCCGTCTCAGTGCCCCAGTTGCCGAGCAACAACGCAAGATCCATCGGACCCACGGTGCCGTCGCCGTCTACGTCCGCGCTCGGATCGCTGGTCCCCCACGCGTCGAGCAGTGCGGCGAGATCCGAAGCGTCCACGTCGCCGTCGCCATCGATGTCGCCCGGAATGCTCGCCCAGAGATTCCTCGCGATCGCCACTCCCTCCACGAGGTTGTTGAGCTTGTAGCGGAAGGCGATGTCGCCACTGTTGTTGAGACCGCGCGACTCGAAGAAGAGTTTGTTGACGGTCGAGCCGAAGAGCGCGTCGCCCTTCTGAATCACCTTCTTGTACGGCTCACCGAGCCGGATCGTGCAGATTCCGACGCCGCTCACAGCTTCGACGTGCGTCGAGAAAGCAACGTTGCCGCTGTCGTTCACACTCGTCGCTAACAGAAGGTTGTTCGCGACACCGAAGGCGAGCGGTCCGGTGTGATCGACGAGCGGCACCGGGACCCCCTGCTGCGTGAGATAGATGCCCCCATCGCCCAATGCACCGGGAACGTAGGCGAGGAAAGAGACATCGCCGCCGTTGTTGATATCGGGACCGGCGAGTTGCGTACTGAAGGTCCCACAGCTGTCGAGGACATTGATGAATTCGTAGTCCGCTCCTCACGCGGCTGGAGTGGCAGCGGCACCGAGGATCGAGGTCAGACAGGACAGGCTCAATACAGCGCGGCGCGCGGCGCCGAACAAACCATCGTCGCGAGCCGAGTTCACGCCAAACTTCTCCTTGCACAATCGAGTGCCGATGGCCGAGCGATACGCAGCCGTAAAGCAGCACCCACCATCAAGCAAGGCGCAGTTCGAGCCGCTAGCCTCCGACGGAACGAACGAAAATCTTGCGTTTTCTAGCGACGCGGGACAGTTTGCCCCACGTTTCGTCAAATGCCAGCGCGATTCTCGTCGGATTCGGCGCATCGACCTCAGCTCCAGTTCCCCAACAGGATCGCGAGATCCACGCCGTTCACCATGCAGTCTCCGTTCAGGTCGGCGCTACACGTGCCGCAATTGCCGCACTGTCCCCATGCGCCTAGGAGGACGGCGAGGTCGGCACCGTCGACGGAACCGTCCCCGGTGAGGTCGCCGGGCAAGGCAATCAACTGCACCTCATAGGCGCCCATGTCGACGTAAGGCGGCGTTCCCACACCAACGTTCGGAGCGGCTGGGTCATCAACGAATCGCGCGACCCCGTCAAGATCGACCGTGACACCAACAGGCACGACGCTGTTGTCGCCCGCGTCAGTACACGGCGAATTGTCTTGCAGATGAAGGTCGCCCGGCGTGTAGGTCGGATAGAACGCCGTCGGGTTGGCGAGGATGGGCAGCGCGAGGAGCTTCGGGTTCGCTGAAATAGTTCCGGGATGCTCGGCGCTCGGTACCGAAAGACCTTCGACGGTGCAAGAGATGAACGCGATGTCGCCCTGCGACTGCTGTTCGGCGAGCGGCTCCGGGGTATCGCCGGGTTCAACCAGCGAGACGTTATAGAACAAGATCGTGTTCGCGACGGTGCCGTCCATCCATAATCCACCCGCAGTGTGCTTCGACCAGTTTGCAACGATCGTGCAGTTCGTGATGGTGATTGGAACGCCCTCGGGTCCAAACACAGCGCCGCCTTGCCCGGATTCGAATGGCGTTGCGACTGGCGGCTCGACGGCGCGGTTGCACGCCATGAGGCAGTTGACAATGGCGATCGGTGCTTCGCTTGAAATCGCTCCACCAAGCGTCGCGTCGTTCCGGATGAACGTGCAGTTGTCGATGCGTGCGTCTGACGAGCGGTTAGCGATTCCTCCACCAGTGGCGACGAGCTGTTGACCGAGGTTGTAGGCACGGTTCCGCTCGAAGAGCGAATCACGCACGCGAAGAACGATGCCGCTGTCTGCGAAGATGCCGCCGCCGCGCCCGCAGACACCGTAGAGTTCGCGAGCAAGATTGTCACGGAATTGACAGTTCGTGACGTCGAGTGAGCCGCGTCCGACCGCCTCGATGCCACCACCGTCGCCGACCTGGCAGAAGTTGTTGTCGAACTCGCAGTCGGTGAAGGTCGCTTCAGCGTTCGAGAGGAACGCGCAAGCGCCGCTGCCAGCGATGTTGTCGATGAACAGACAGTTGCGCACCGTGACCGTTCCGCCGTGGATGGCCAAGCCGCCGCCGTCGTGGTCGATCGTGAGCGTTCCGTCGAGTTTGAAGCCGTCGACGACCGTGCCGCGCGTTGGACCGTCGAGCGTGAGCACGACGTTGGCGCGGAATGGATGGAAGCCCGTCAGATGCGTACGGTTCGTGGGAAGCCGCTGACCGACGGCAACCTCGTTGCCGACGAAGCCACCGAACAGCGACACGCCGACCGGTGCGATGAACCCAAAGTCGGTCGGCACGGGGTAGGTGCCGAGAGCGGACCAAACTTGGTCGCCGGGCTGCGCCGACTCCAAGGCTTGGTTGAATGTCGTGAACGCGTCGGCCCACGACGATCCGTCATTGCTCCCGGCCGCCGAGGCTTTGACGTAGACGACATCTCCGGAACCTGTCCCCGCGAGAGCGAACGATGTCGAAGCTGCGAGCACCACGATCGTCAATCGGTTCTTCCACGTCATTGGGATCTCCTCAGCGAGGGGTACAGCCAGCGTGCGAAGCGACGTACGCGATCGCGCAGCGCGGAGTGGCGTTCCGGGCGAGACGAATGAGAGGTGCCTCCTCCGAGTCAAATACAATCACTCCGTGATTACGTCGAGGATCGGGAAATTGAGCCGGAGTAGTCACTTCCGGGTTTGGTGCGGGCGCGGTCTGCGCGAACCGCTTTGGTGCTCACGCTTCCCCGGCCCGGCGGGCCGATTCGACGACGCCGAGGAACTTTGCGACGGTCGCGCAGGCGACCATCCCGAGTTCGGAGCGCGGGCCACGCTTCCAGCGCCCGCTCACGCTCGGCGACGAGCGGCGGGATGTACTCAATGACCATCGTCCACACGATTGAGGCATCAATGGTGTCGTACTCGTGGATCATGCGATTGCGAAGGCACAACGGCCACACGCATTCGAATGCAGTTCGGCGGCCGACGCGCGCGATCCTGCGTGAGGCGAGATCGGCTCCTGTCCTCGAGCGCCGCGCATCCGCTCTCGCGGAAGCGCGACAGCCACTTGTAAGCGCTCGTGCGCGAGACGCCGACGAGACGCGAGGCCTCGGCGACGGACTAACGTCCCCCCACCACCATCGCGAGGCGCGATGGTCCCCCTCCCCCAATGCAGAGCATTGGGGGAGGATGCAAGAGGCCTAACACTCCGAGCATGCGACCCCGCTGCATCCTCCCCCAGCGTTTCGTTGGGGGCCGGGGGACCGCGGCGTAGCGAAGCGCAGCCGTGGTGGAGGGGGTGCGCCAGCCTGACGTCCCCCCGCCCACCATCGCGAGGCGCGATGGTCCCCCGCCCCCCACAGCGAAGCGCTGTGGGGGAGGATGCAAGATGCCTAACACTCAGTCGGGCGCATTATTCTGTCCACGATGCTCTGCGGGAGCCGGCCTGCAAAGTCTCAATGAAGGCTCCCCGCCGATGTAGATGGGACGGGCGCGCAACCGTCACGGCTCCGCAGGCCGGTCCAGCGCCTCAAGCCGCTCGCGGGCCCGCGTCCGTTCGGCTGGCGCCGCCTTCGGGCTCGACTCAAGCAGGCGCAACGCTTCGGTCAGATGCCTGCGGGCAGCGTCGATTTCGCCAGCGTTCGCGAGACAACCTCCCAGCACCCGGCGTCCTTGCTGCCAACCAACCGCATATAGGCCTCGTTGACGAGCGCCGTCGGTTGGAGGGCGTGATCGCGCCGCTCCTTGGACATCTCCCGACGAGCCAGTTCCCGCAGTTTGTCGAAGAGAAGCGCAGCGAGATCCCTCACGGCCTTGGCATCGCGCGACTAGTTCGTCCACAGGGCCTCAGCGCTCTGCGAGTTCCCCGCGACCCGGACGATTTCTGACCGGCACCGGGTTGTAAGAGCGCAAAAGCATACGAAAGGGGCAAGTTTCATGTCCGTGAGGACGCGACATCGCCTCGTTTGGAGCAGCTATGAACCTTCGAAATACCTTCCTCTTCGCGACTGCGGTGGTCCTCTCCGGCGCGAACCTCGTTCACGCCGACGCGACCTACTCGTGGCGCTACTACCGGCCCGGCAACACCGGCATTCAAGGGGACTACAACGAGTCAATGTTCATCGACTCGGATGGCGATCCGTGGATCGGTGGATACAACCCCGCTTTCGAGGAGGGCGGTGTTGCAAAATTCATTCAGGCCGAGAACCGCTGGATCAACCTGTCGAACGTCGATTACCCGGTGATCGGACATCCTGACGACGTCGGCACGACGCGGGTGAGCGACATGGTTGCGGACGGGCTGGGGCACCTCTGGCTCGGTACGTGGCGCGGTGCACTTCGAATGGACCTCGCAACCGGTGGCAGTTCGCTCGTGAAATACAGCGGTCAGAACTCGCCGCTTCCCGGCGGGCTCACGCGGGATGTGACGCTCGCGCCTGACGGCACGATCTGGTTCTCCGCAGAGTCAACCAGTTGGGGCGATGGCGGCCTGACCCGTTACAACCAGACGACCAACGTGTGGACAAACTTCCCCGGCCATGGCGGCGGCAAGATTGCAGCGCAGCCTCAGCCGCGCGGCGGATACTACCTATGGACCGCGACAGGCGGCTTCAACGGCATGTCGCGCTGGGACAGCACGACAAACATCTGGAAGAACTATCCGTTCGCGTCCGGACAACCGGCGGCGCTGGTGTCGCTGGATTCGACGGACGATGCGGGCAACGTGTGGATGATGCGCTGGATCGGCAATCAGGGCGTGCAGAAGCTCGATTGCATTCGCCCCGACGGCACGTGGGTTTCGCCCGCGCTGCCGCCGCAGAATCCAGTCGTTGCGGTTGCGGCGCTCCGCGCGTTTGGCACGATGCAGGCGCTCATGGTCGACGGTTACGCGCATCTCTACCGATTCGACGGATCATCGTGGACTAACTTGGGTCTAGTGCCTCACGACGGTTTCATCGATGACCTAGACATCGACGCCGCGGGCAACGTCTGGCTGTGCGGAACGGGAACCGGAGGAGCACTTCGTCGAGATGCCCGGACGGGCGATTGGCCGCGCTATCGCGTCACCAACACCAGCCAGTTCGACTTCTTCAACAACGACATAGCGATTGACGAGCAGTCGGGCGACATCTATGCGTGCGCCAATGCCTCGTCGGGGATCGGCGGGATGGTTCGATTCGACGGCGTTCGGTGGACCGGCTTCGTGAATGAGTTGGGGTACGGGCTGACGGCGCCGTGGCCCTTCCTCGGGGCGCCCACCAGTGAAGCCGTCTATGTTCGACCTTCCAACGGCTTCGTCGTCGCCAACCCGATCAACAGTTTCACCCACGAGTTTGACGGGACATCGTGGACGCCGATTCCGGGCGGCGCAGATCAGGTCGAGCAGTACGTCGAAGACTCGCTCGGCCGCCTGTGGGGAATGGGCCACTACGGCGGCATGGGAATCTACGAGGACGGCGGCTTCACGCTGGTCGACACTGGTGGGTGGAGCGGACGACTCCAGCGCGATCCAGATCGACCCGGAACCGTCTGGGCCAATGAGGAGTGGAGAATCCTGCGCACTGACGGCGCGTACAGCTTCGCGCGGACCGCCGAGGATTTTTCTACTCCTAGTGTCGCACTCGAGACGTTCGGAGGACTCGCTGTTGACCACGATGGCGCGGCGTGGGTGGGATGCACACTCCACAACCGCAGCGGAACGATCGGCTCTGGACTCATTCGTATCGACGCCGACACCGGCACCCACACCCTGCTGAATTCCTTCGACGGCTGGCCCTTCCCGGGAGAGTTTGTCTACCCGCTGCGGGTCACGCCGGACGGGAAGCTCTGGATGGCATACGAAGGGGGACAGTTCCCTGATTTTGTGCGCGGCCTTTGCTGGTACGACGGCACCAACGTCGGCGATTTCCCCGCACCGCCGAATGGCGAGCCGCAATGGGGCGGGCTGCCGCATGCGGCGATCAAGGACATGGAGATCAAGATCGTTCCCAACGGCTACGAACTCTGGATGAGCTGCCTGAGCCGCGGCATCGCGGTGCTCACCGTCACGCCATCGACGGCAGTTCCCAGTGACCTCAACGGCGACGGCGCGGTGGGCGCAAGTGACTTGGCAATGCTGTTTGGGGCGTGGTCGTGATGAGCAGTACTCGCGCAGCCAATGCAAACGAACTTCAAAGGAAACTAGTCATGACTCGACGTGAACTTGGAACAACCTCCACCTTGCGCGCGACGCGCCCCAGCCGCGTGACCGCGGCAACCTTGGCCATCGGCGGATGCATCGCTCTTGCCTCTGCGGTCTCCGCGTCGCCATCAGACTCTTCTCTCAACGTGCCTTGGCAAGTCACCATCACCGATCTTGGCTTGCTTCCCGGCGGCATCTACTCGTCGGGCTACGCAGTCAACGACACCGGCAAGATCACCGGCACTGCCTACGACTCAACGGGTGCGCTGACGAACGTCCAGTGGGTCAACGGTGAGATCTCGATCATGCCGGGCTTCGATCCGTCCGGCGCGTCGATCCCTGAGGATCTGAACGACGCGGGTGAAGGCGCCGGGCGCTTGGTCATCGGCGTGTTCCTCTCCTACGGCATCTACTGGGACAGCCAGAACAACGCCTTCGCCTGCGAGGGCCTGCCCGGCGGCGGCTCCAGTCTCACGAAGGCCCACGGAATCAACGCATCGGGGCAGGTCACAGGCATCGCCAAAGAGGGCTCGCCTAACTTCTTCGGTCACGCGGTCGTCTGGCTTAAGAACGCACTTCAGTCCGATCTCGGCTTCATGGGCGGCGGCACCTACTCTGAGGCCTATGGCATCAACGACCTCGGCCACGTCGTCGGCGTGGCGGCAATCGCGAACACCAATCAGCATGCCTTCCTTTGGCAGAACGGCCAGTACACCGACCTCAGCACTTGGTCGGGCGGCACGTCAAACTCGAAGGCGTACGCGATCAACAACCAAGGGGTCATCGTCGGCCTGAACAACAACGTCGCCTCGCGCTGGCAGAACGGTTCGGTGTCGCCGCTGCCGATGCCGCCGGGCGTCTCGGCCTTCGCGCCGGCCATCGACATCAACGACGCGGGCGACATCATCGCGACCGCCACGAAAGTATTCCCGATCGAAGTCGGCGTCCTCTGGCGAAACGGCGAAGCCATCGCCCTTGGCACGCTGCCCGGCGGCACGATCAGCCGAGCGCGGCGCATCAACGCCGCGGGTGAGATCGTCGGCGAAGCGAACGCAGCGAACGGAAACTTTCACGCCGTGAAGTGGACGGTCACGCTCATCGCTCCGCCATGTCCGGCGGACATCAACGGAAGCGGCACCGTCGACGCCGCTGACTTGTCTGTGTTGCTCGGAGCGTGGGGCAGTGCGAACGTCGCAGCCGATGTGAACGACGACGGCACGGTGAACGCCGCCGACCTCAGCGTGCTGCTTGGGGCGTGGGGAGGGTGTGGGAGTTGAGGGGAGAACGGCGCGTGATGGCCATGGGAGCGCCTGACCGTGCGGCGCTCGATGGGTCACGCATTCGCTTCGACGCCTTCACGTTCCCACACCGAGTACTTCAACAAGCTCGGCGACGACTTGAAGCGTTCCGCCATCCTCGCCGGTCAGGACGATGGGCTCGAAGTTTGGATTGATGGGCTTCAGCACAACGCGCACTTGGCGCGATGAGTCGCCCTGATTCACCTTCACGCTCTCGTAACGCTTGATCGTGTAGCGCTGCCCGGTCTCCGAGTCAGCGCCATCGCGGAGCTGAACAAGAACCGTCTTGCCCTCTCGAGTGCCTTCGACTGGTGCCGCAAAGAGGCAGTACGCGCCGTCCGGGATTCTCGGCTCCATCGACTTGCCAATGACTTGAGCGACGAACATGCCGCGGCGCAAGCGGCGCTTCGTATCCACTGCTGCCCATTGGAACCCATCATCTTCGAGGTGCTGCGGGTCGCTGAACGCGCCGGCCGCTGCCCTCAGCGGGACGAGCGGTACGCACGTCATGTATCGCTCCTTGGGACCGGGTTCGACAAGCCTCACATTCGACGGGAGCTTGCGGGGTTCACTGAGTGGAGCGTGCTCAACTCCGTCGTTACTTCGCAGCCGTCGATACGCCTCCGACGCCATCCAAGTCGTCACGATCTTCTGGAACGGCTCGTCGTTCATGAAGCGGACGAAGATCTCTTCGTTCTGGTCCATCCGCTCGACGAACAGCTTGTCCAGCAGGTTCTTGAACACCAGCTCGAATTTGTCGCCGGGGTTCACGGCGGCCGCCTGCCGCAGCCCGTCGTCGGCCATCGCCGCGGCGACGATCTGATCGAAGAAGAGCTGATCGGCCTGATTGAAGTCCGTCCCGAAGCGTTCGTTTACAACGTCGATGAGCTGCGAGAGCGGTACCGGCTGCGACCGGACCAGGCCACTGCCGACCTCGGTGGGGCCGTCTAGGCGACGGGCCTCGCCGTCTTGCAACGAGATCGAGCCCTCGCTGATCTTCTGCAAGCGGTAGTATTCGAGCCGCACCTCGTCATCGAACTGATAGGCGGGGCCGCGCTTGCGACGCGGCAGCTTCGCCGCGAGATGCCGCAGGAAGACGTACAGCCGCTCCAGGTCCGAGTCCTGGTAGGGGATCACCTGGCTCAGGAACCCATAGAGGTTCCGGAACGCCTGGACCTTGCCGCGCCACAGCTCTGCCTCTTCCTCGTTGTCCTTCTGACGCACGGTGAAGCGCGAGACAGCAGGATCGAGCGACGCGTTCATCGCCTGGTGGTCCAACGCGCTCTGCCGCTGCTTCGGCATGAAGTACACGGCGCAGAAGCGCTCGACTTCCTCGTCCAGATAGATCCCGGAGGCGTCTAGCTCGGCCTTGATCGCGTACATGCGAGCGGGGTCAACCTCTTCGCCCATCTCCGCGCCTTCGTAGTACACCTTGAAGGCCTCGCGGATCTCTTCGCGATCGTTCACGAAGTCGAGGACGAAGGTGTCCTCCTTCAGCGGGTGGATGCGGTTCAGGCGTGACAGCGTCTGGACGGCCTGAATGCCCGCCAGGCGCTTGTCCACGAACATCGTGTGCAAGAGCGGCTGATCGAAACCGGTCTGGTACTTCTCCGCGACGAGCAGAACCTGATACTCCTGCGTCGAGAACTTCTCGGGCAGTTCCTTCTCGGAGATGCCCTGGTTCATCCCGACTTCGGTGTAGGTCACGCCCGAGAGCTTGTCGTCCTGCACCGTGCCCGAGAAGGCCACCAGCGTCTTGATGGCGTAGCCCTTCTCGTGGATGTAGCGATCGAAGCTCTGCTTGTAGCGCACCGCCTCCAGGCGCGAGCCGGTCACCACCATCGCCTTGGCCCGGCCGCCGATCTTGTGCCGCGTGACGGCCTGGAAATGCTCGACCATCACCTCGGTCTTCTGCGCAATGTTGTGCGGGTGCAGCTTCATGAAGCGCGCCAGCGCCTGCGCTGCCTTCTTGCGCTCGACGTTCGGGTCGTCCTCGCAGGCCTTGAGCAGCCGGAAGTACGTCGCGTACGTCGTGTAGTGCTTCAGCACGTCGAGGATGAACTCCTCCTCGATGGCCTGGCGCATCGTGTACTTGTGTCGGTGCCCATCTTCGCTGCCGAATACGGCCCAGGTCTTGTGCTTTGGCGTGGCGGTGAACGCGAAGAAGCTCAGGTTCGCCTGCCGGCCGCGCTTGGCCATGCTGCGGAACAGTTCCTCCATATCGTCACGGCCTTCCTCGACCGCTCGCTTTTTGGCTTCTTCGCGCAGCCCTTCGCCGCCGAGTACTTCTTTTAGATCGGTGGCGGTCTCGCCACCCTGCGAGCTGTGGGCTTCGTCGACAATGACGGCGCAGCGCCGGGTGGTAAGCGCACCCGTGCCGGTGATCCCGCGCTCCTCCGCCAACTTGAGCAATTGGCGCGAGACGAACGGGAACTTCTGCAGCGTGGTGATGATTACCGGCACTGCGTTCTCGAGCGCCTCGGCGAGCTGCTTCGAGCTTTCGTCTATGCGCTGCACGACTCCGCGCTTGTGCTCGAACTGGTAGATCGTGTCCTGGAGCTGCTGGTCGAGCACCACGCGGTCGGTCACCACGATCACACTGTCGAAGACGCGCTGATTGGCGGCGTCGTGCAGGGATGCGAGCCGGTGCGTCAGCCAGCCGATGGTGTTGCTCTTGCCGCTGCCCGCCGAGTGCTCGACGAGGTAGTTGTGCCCAACACCTTCGCTCCGCGCGGCTTCTACCAATGTGCGCACCGCTTGAAGCTGGTGGTAGCGCGGAAAGATCATCGACTCTGTCTTGACCTTGCGGCCTTGGTCGTCTCGCTTCTCGTCGACCTGCAAGTGAATGAACCGCGCGAGGAGGTCGAGCAGGCTGTCGCGCTGCAACACCTCCTCCCACAGATAGGCCGTGCGATAGGTCCGCCCCGCCGGGTCGGGCGGGTTGCCGGCGCCGCCGGCGCAACCCTTGTTGAAGGGCAGGAAGTGCGTCGCGCTGCCCGCGAGCCGCGTGGTCATGAGCACCGACTCGGTGTCCACCGCGAAGTGCACCAGCGTGCGCCGCTTGAACTCGAAGATAGTCTCGCGCGGGTCGCGGTCCTGCTTGTACTGCCGTCGCGCGTCCTCGACCCGCTGGCCGGTGAGCGGGTTCTTCAGCTCCAGGGTGGCGACCGGCACGCCGTTCAGGCTCAGCGTCACGTCGAGCGACTTCTCGGAGCGCGGCGAGAAGCGAAGCTGGCGGGTCAGCCCCAGACGATTCGCGGCGTAGCGCGCCTCCAGCTCCGGATTCAGCTCATGGGCAGCCTTGAAGAACGCCACGTGCAGCGTGCGCCCATAGCACTTGAACCCGTGGCGCAGCGTCGCCAGCGCGCCGTTCTGGTCCATCCACTTGCACAGGTCGCCGAGGATCTGCTCGCCGGTGCGCTCGCCGTGCAGCGCCTCCAGCTTGGCCCACTCCTTCGGTTGCGTCTCGCGGATGAAGGCGAGCACCGTCTCAGGGAAGATCGCGCGCTCGCGGTCGAAGCCCTCGGGCGCGACGGGGGTGTAGCCGTTTGCGAGGAGGTGGGCCTCGATGACGGTTTCGAAAGCGGCTTCGGAATGACGCGAGTTGTTCATGAGTCCGTTTCCGGGGCACGCTGCCGCCGCGCCAGAAGCTCCCGCTCCTCCACCAACCAGGCCCGCAGTTGCGCTTCAGTGGGCAGCCGCGTCAGGTAGCGCGAAACGAAGACCTGCTGTTCGAGGGTCCCGGTCGCGTAGTGAACTTCCTCGGCATTCTTGTCGGCACAGAGCACGATGCCGATGGGCGGATTCTCGTCTTCGAACGAGCGATTCTCGCGAAGGTAGTT
>Ga0209490_10000434_pt1 | contig 42072 bp, 30 predicted proteins | sample MAT06_FD_187209 | JGI IMG/M metagenome (GOLD analysis project Ga0209490, IMG submission 187209) | Freshwater microbial communities from Lake Fryxell liftoff mats and glacier meltwater in Antarctica - MAT-06 (SPAdes) (version 2) | ecosystem: Environmental > Aquatic > Freshwater > Ice > Liftoff...
ATCGATGCCCTCATCGCCGCCGCGCTCGCCGCCGCCGCGCCAGGTCCATCGCTCTTGGCCGCGTGGACCTCCGCAGCCAGCACAATCCCCGACCGTGGGTTCGGCCTCGTGGCCGTGGGCAAAGCCTCCATCTCGATGGCGCGTGCGTTGGTTGACCAGGGCAACGTTCGGCCCGCTTTCGGTGTCATCATCACGCCCCCCGATCTTGATACCGCCGGGCTCGCCGCACTTCCCAACGTGCAGGTGCTCATCGCCGACCATCCGCTCCCCACCGAGCGCAGCCTCGCGGCGGGCCACGCCGCCCTCAGCGTCGCCAATCGCTGCCGTCTGGATCGACTCCCGCTCGTCGTGCTGCTCTCTGGCGGAACATCATCGCTGATGTGCGTTCCACAGCCGGGCCTCGAGCTCGACGATCTCCGCAAACTGACCAACGCCATGCTTCGCGCCGGCGCAACCATCGATCAACTCAACACCATCCGCGCACTCTGCGATTCAACCAAAGCCGGCAACCTCGCGCTCACCGCCTCACCCTCGCCAGTCCAAGCCTACATCCTCTCCGATGTCATCGGCGACAAGCTCCACATCATCGGCTCTGGACCAACCGTCGCGCCCGTCGCCACCGCCATCGATGCACTGGCCATCCTCAAAAAGTTGCGGCTTACGAGGTCGTGTTCAACCATCGCCGCCCACCTGCGTCTCGCGGCCGCAAACCCCGTCATCCACGATCCATCCCTATGGTCGCACACACGAGCTGCGGTCATTGCCGGCAATCTTTCAGCCATCGATGCCGCCGCCACCGAGGCCCGTTCCCTCGGATTCGAGATTGGTGAGGTCAAGACCGGCATCGATGGTGAAGCACGCGATGCCGCGTTCGCCTTTGTGGGTGCAATCCGCCGTGCCCGCGCCCGATCGAGCGGCCCTCCCACCGCCGTCATCTGGGGTGGTGAGACCACCGTCCGCATCCGCACACCCGCCAAAGGCGCATCGCGCGGCAAGGGTCGGGCAAGCAAGACCACGGAGGTGCAAACCGCTCGCGGCGGGCGCAATCAAGAGGCTGCGCTCGCCGCGGCCATCGCGATCGATGGTGACCCTTCGATCATCATCACCACCTTCGCCACCGATGGCATCGATGGACCAACCACCGCCGCAGGCGCGACCGTCGATGGCCGCACCGCCGCCGAAGCGCGCCAAAGCGGGCTTGACCCCGAAGATTGCCTATTGGCCAACGACAGCAACACCTTCTTCGCCAAACGCGCCGGCCTCATCACCACCGGCCCAACCGGCACCAACGTCAACGACCTCTGGATTGGTCTCGCCTACTGAGACGTGGTCCGGCAGCAGCATCATCGCTGGCTGCTGTTCCCGCCGCCAAGCAACCCAGACCGCAGCAGGTAATACACCAGTGTCATCGCGGCCGTGATGGTCGCCGCGACATACGTCATCGCCGCCGCGTTCAACACACGGTTCATTGCCACTTCTTCTTCACCAGAACGCACGATCTCCGCCGAACGCAGCAGGTTCTTCGCTCGCCTGCTCGCGTCAAACTCAACCGGCAGATTGATCAACTGAAACAATACCGTCAGGCTGAACAGCGCGATGCCCGCCAACAGCAGCCATTGACCAAGAAAGTGGCTCGCCGCGCCGAGCGCCATGCCACCAAAGATCAACAGCCACGAGAACTGTCCCCCAACCATCGCAAACCCCACCAGCCCGTTACGCATGCGTAGCGGGGCATAGTTGGTCTTATCCTGAATCGCGTGCCCAGCCTCATGCGCGGCGATTCCCAGCGATGCCACCGAGCGTCCTCGATAGACCTCCGAGCTCAGCCGGAGCATCTTCGCCTTGGGGTCATAGTGGTCAGACAAAAAGCCGTGCGCCTCTTCAATCCCAACGTTGTGAATCCCGTACGACTCGAGCAGCATGCGCGCCGCCTCCGCGCCGCTCATCCCGCTCTGCGCCGGAACGCGCATCGCACGGGCATAGGTTGATTTCACCCGCCACTGCGCCCACAGCGCCACCAGCATGGTGGGTCCGACAATGATGAAGTACCAAGGGTCCAGTCCAAAGAACATCATGCGAAGCCCCTCCAATTGTTCTGCTACCTACACTACGTACAACGCGGCGGATTGTTCGTCTCGCTTTCACCCCCCGAGCCTTTAAGCCTCGCGCGGGTTCCACGTAGAAACTCGCCCGAGTTGTTCATACAGCTCCTTCTCCGCCGCCGTCAGTTCCTTGGGCACAACCACACGAAGCTCCGCGATCAGGTCCCCGCGTTCACCACTCCTCTTCGCAAGCCCATGACCACGGATTCGCATCTTCTGACCCGGTTGTGCCCCCGCGGGCACCGTCACACGCACCGCGCCCTCCGGTGTCGGCACATCCACCTTTGCGCCAAGCGCGGCCTCTGGCGGCGTGAGTGACACGGTTGTCACCAGATCATGCCCGCCCTCCGTCTCCACCCGAAAGCGTGCATCGCTCCCAAGCCGAACCTTCAGCAGCAAATCGCCCGCGGGCCCACCATTGCGCCCCGGGCCTCCCTGCGCCGTGAGGCGAATCGTCGAACCATCTGTCACTCCCGCCGGAATCCGAACGTCATACGTCCGCGTCTCACCCTCTCCATCGTCACCACTCAGCGTGATCTTCCGCGTCGCCCCGCGAATAGCATCGATCAGCGATATGACAATCTCCGCCCCGTGGTCCGCCCCTGCACGCGGCCGCGGTGTCCGACCCCGCGTTGCAGAGCCCGTTCCCCGCTCCGTGTTTGAGAAGCCCTCACCATCGAAGCCTCCCCCACCGAACATCGACTCGAAGAAATCCGAAAACCCACCAAAGTCCTCGGCATTGACCGACCGTCCCGCACCGCCGGGTGCTCCGCTTCGCGGCCGAGACGGCCCGCCCTGCGATGAACCAAACTCATCGCCCGCTTTCCAGTTCGCACCAAGTGCGTCATACCGCGCACGCTTTTTGTCATCCTTCAGAACTTCATACGCCTCAGTCAGCTCTTTAAACTTCGCTTCGGCTCCTGGCTCCTTGTTCACATCGGGGTGATGCTTGCGGGCCAAAGCCCGATACGCGCGCTGCACATCCTCCGCGCTCGCTCCGCGCTCGATCCCAAGTGCTTTGTAGTAGTCGTGGTACCGGGTTGGCATAGCTTCCTTCAAATCACGCGGCCTGCGCCCAAATCTGCAAACAACGTGCAGTGATGACAACTGCCTAACAGTCGAAGTTAAGCTGCATCACCGTACGCCCGAATGCGAGCCTGCAACAGTTTGGCCAACGCGCCAGCCCTGAGCGATGAACATCCCCCAAACCGTCGGTGCCAATCAACTGCCACCGCCCGCAGATAGAAGCGGCGGGGGGCGGCATTCAATCCACCTTAACCGGACCGCCGATTCGACGCGCCGCTCGGCAGCGGTTGCCAACTTGACAGCCCGCATAACCCGCCCAACCCGGTTGGCACGCTCCAATCGCACACCCATCGCTTTGGCACGCGGTTTGAACTGTCTCCCTCATCGGTGCCGATTGGCACATTCCCATCCGAGCCATGCAAAGTCGCCGGCTCAACCACGTTTCAGGAGGCAGTTCCATGTTGATTCACGCACTCCCCGGATCCTTTCAGCGTTGCACCCCGTCATCCGATGGCCTCGCCCGCGAGTTCGACCGCATGGTCGGCACCTTCTTCAACCCTCAGCACTTTCCCGCAAGCCCAACCGTCGCGCCCCGCCAAGCTGCACGCACCGGTGTCCCACCCATCAACATCTCCGAAAATGCGCACGCTTTCTTCGTTGAGGCCGAGCTGCCCGGATACAAACTCTCTGATCTCGACATGCACTTGCTCGCAAACGAGCTCACGATCTCCGGCTCTCGCGAATCTGCCGATTCAGCAGCTCCATCCGCAAAGATTCTGCGTCAGGAACGCCCGAGCGGCAGGTTCCTTCGCACGCTCCGCCTTGGAACCGATATCGATGCCGCGAAGGTCGAGGCCACGCTCACCGCAGGCGTACTGACCATTCGGCTTCCCAAGGCCGAGGCCGCGAAGCCCCGCAAAATTGCCATCAGTGTCAACTGATCGTGCGCCACTTCACGCCCCGCTCAACACAAAACCAAACACCAAGGATCAACCCATGAACAGCAACTGCTGCCAGTCCAACGCTTCGTGCGCCACCGACAACTCAGTCGTCGCCAACTCCACCGACCGCAAGGTTTCAACCTACCTTCCAAGCGTCGATATCCTCGAATCATCCGAGGCCATCGTCATCACTGCCGATGTTCCTGGAGCCAACGCAAAGGCCGTCGAGGTCACGTTTGAGGATGACACACTCACGCTTCGAGCACCCGTTGCCGCCCGCGAGAGCGAAACTCGCCGCCCTCTCCACCGCGAGTATGGTCTGGGCGACTACCTGAGAAGCTTCACCATTCATCAGCCCATCGATCGTGATCGCATCAACGCTCGCCTGCTCGATGGTGTGCTCACCCTCACACTCCCGAAATCCGAAGCCGCACGTCCACGCAAGATCGCCGTGCAGGCCGGACAGAACTGAGTCTTCCGACTCCGTTTGCGATCAAAGTCACACATCCTCCTCGCACCGAGGCCGGCCGTCACTTGTTGATGTCCGGCTTCGGTGTTTCTCCGAGCGGTGTGGCTTGGCCCACCTTGATCAGGTCCGCCAATGCCGCAGGCACACGGTCCACCGGATATTCCCGGTAGACCGCCCCGGTCTTGAGCACAATCCGGCCTGCCAGCCCGCGACCCACCACAATCGTCTCCAGCGGCGCGCCGGCCAGCGAGAGCAGCGAGACCATCCCCATCGCCTCAAAGCCGCGCGGCTCTTTCGCACTCGTGCTCGCTTCGATCGGCCCGCGCCCCTTCTTCTCACCCGCACTCGTTCCGCCCGCAGGCCCACCCGTGAGCAGTGTGAGCAGATCGACAACCTCTTGAATATCCCCTTGACCCAGGGTGGTCTCTTGCCCATCGCCCCCGATTCGCTTCCACGTCTCAAGTTGTCGGCGATAGACCCTTCCACCATCCGCAGCAACACCCGTTTCATTGCGGCGAAGCACAATCGTCCCAACCTCTGAAGCATCGATGCGCGTCGCAAACGGCCAGACATACAGCGTGGCATCAAGCCGCAGATCCGCGACCGATCGCGCATCGATCACCACCACGCGTTCACCATCGATGCGTGCAAACAGGCGATCCCCTCGCGCATCGGCCGCGCCACCGATCTCCAGTCCATGCCGCTCGACCGTGACCGTCGGCTTGGTCTCTGCTGTGCTGCCCACCTCGCGCCGGTCAATCTCCATGGTGGCGCTCGCCGCGGGTGGTGAAAATCGTTTGGGGTCCGGTGGCGCGCCCCCATCCAGAAAGTCCGCGATCTTCACCCCGGCCAGCAGTCCGAGCAAGCGTTGCACCGCCGCCGGATCGGCCGGTGCCGCGAACGGCTCACGAACCGACCACGCTCCCTGCAAGCGAGCAATCGCCACCACATCCGCTCGATCATTCGTCAGACGAACACGCGAGACATCCAACCCCGCGCCGGTCATGGCCGTTCGGTCTCGCCACTCGCGCGGTGCGCCCCCGCGAAAAAGCTCATGCAACCGATCATCAATGGTTGCCCGCACGACCCTTGGCCGTGCCGATTGCCCATCCGCGCCCGCCATGACATTCGCATCTTCCACCTCGATCATCGCCGTCCCGGCGATCGAGCGCTCCGACAGCCGCAGCACAATCGCTGATGCCCCCGCAATCTCCAGCGTCACCACCGTGGGCCGATCTCCAACATCCATATTCGCAGACTTCGCATCCGGAACCGCCCGGGCCTTGGCGTCCATCAGCAACCGTCCGAGCGATTCGATCCGGCTCGAAGGCACCGGCCACGCCGGCTCGCTCGCGGCCTCGCCAGTTGCGGCGGGCCTGCCCGCAAGCAAAACACGCATCGACCACTCCGCCGTGCCCGATCGTTGCACGACTTCCGAATCACCCGACGGGTGTTCAATCCGAACCCCCGCCAGTCGCGTCAAGTCGAAACGCACCACCGCATCACCGACCACCAACCCACCCCCTGATGGTCCAGCAGGTGATGACCTCAGCAGCAGCAACGCCGCCGCCCCAAAAACAACCGCGACACACAACCACAGGATCGTTGCTTTGCTCGACATGCCTGAGTGTACCGGCCCATGGCCCTCTCGTTTGTCCGATCGGTCTGTTCGTCGTGATATCATCGTACCAATGGCCAACGCCACCAAACCACATCCCCGCCCCCTCATCGCCATCACCCCCGATATCGCCGAGCCTGCCCCCGGCAAGACCCGTATTCAATGTTCACTCAACTACTCCCGCGCCATCATCATGGCCGGGGGCCTGCCCGTGTTCATCTCGCCCGACCAGGCACTTATCGCCCAACAACTTGAAACCTTTGACGGCTTCGTTCTCACCGGCGGCGATGATCCTCGTACCGAGTCCTTCGGTGAGCCTACCCACCCCGCGGCAACACCCATGCACGCGCAGCGGCAGGGTTACGAGGTCGAACTCATCCAATCCCTGCTCGCCAGACCTGAGATTCCTGTCCTCGGCATCTGCCTCGGCATGCAGTTGCTCGCACTCGTCGCGGGCGGCAAACTCGATCAGCACCTGCCCGATCACCATCCCAACTCCGACCGACATCGAGGCGATGCGCTGCACCCGATCATTCCTTCTCCCGGCAGTTCACTTCCCGCCGGGCAGGTCGTCAGCCATCACCGCCAGGCCGTCCGAGATGCCGGTCGATTCTCCGTTGCCGCCAGAAGTGATGACGGCCTTATCGAGGCCATCCAGCTTCCACAGGCCGCGTTCTGCCTCGGCGTTCAGTGGCACCCCGAGCGCACACCGGATCTGAGTCTTGGTGCCGAAGTTTTCAGGAACTTTATGGCCGCCGCGGCACACCGGTCCTCACGCCGAACCGGCTGAAGGCGGCAAATCGCCAGCCCGTGCGCTTCCCTCGCGAGGTGGCTTTCGCTCAGATATCAGTGGCTTGTTTAGGAATGGACGCTCGCAGAAAAACCAGAAGACGCTCGCAAGCGCGATGTGCAGCGCGATCTGGAGAGTGAGTCCATACCACGTTTTCTCAGGGTTCACCACGCCGCGACCGATGACCGGAATCACCGCGAGCATCTTCCCCGCGACCTTCGCGATCAGGTTCAGGTTGAACTGGTGAATCAGGTACAGACTGAACGTGATCGTGCCCAGCAGCATCAGCGGCTTGTACAGCCGGAGTGAACTGACCCGCGTGCTCAGCGGGCGCATCACAATCAACACCAGCGCAAACCCCGACGCAATCGCGAGTTCCCCATACACGATCCGCGTCTCAGCACGCTGGTCGTGCGTCAGCATCGGATTGTCAGCACTCCATTCAACCCCCGAAAACCACCGCAGATACACCGACGCGACAAGCAGCGCCACCAATCCTCCATCAACAGCACGCCTTCCCCCCTCCGACCTGATGCGGCAGAGACGATGGAAGACCAGCACCCCGATGGCAAACAGTGCCCAATACTCGATAAACAAGCCGCACGAAACCTCCGGGAAAGCCGCGTTCACCACCAGCCCGACTCCCAGCAGCCCGGTCGTCATCGTCAACACCGACATCTTCAGAACGACCGTGAGCAGCATCATCAGGCCCATCACGAGATAGAACTGCTCCTCATAACACAGCGACCAATACACCGCTACAAACAGCGTCTTGTTCGTCGCGGCATATGCCACCGGGTTCGCCATCAGCGTGAGCCATTGAGTCAGCGTGATGTTCTGCACCCACTCCAGCGGGCCGAACTTGGCAAAGTCATTGACACCCGTCTGTTTCAGTTTGATGTATCGCGTTGCCGACCAGAAGACGATCGAGAGCAGGTACGGTGGATAGATTCGGCGCACGCGGCGCATCATGAACCTGCCAAACCCCAGCCCCTTCCGCTCGCACGAATCGACCGAGGCCGCGATGCAGTAACCGCTGATCACAAAGAACAGCATCACCGCTGGGCCACCCACATTCACCTGCGCGACGTGATGCAGAACGACGGCCAGCGCGGCCAGACCACGCCACGCATCGATAAACTCATATCGCTCGGGCCACAAGCCGCGCGCGTTCCGACCGCTCACCTGAACTTGGCTCACCGCAGGGTCCGACATACCACGAATGTAGCAGATCGCACGCCAGAATGCCGTCCTGAATCGTGCCCACTTTCCTGTTATCCTTGACCCTCTTCGACCAATCGACCCATGCGGAGTGTCCCCTGTGAACCGCGACCCGCTCGAACCCCGATTGCCATCCTCCACCGTCACCAGCCACGCCGCTGCCGTCCTGATCGTGTTCTGGTGTTTCTTGCTCGCAGGCTGCGGCATGACCGTCACCCCGCCCCCCGCGCCCGATCACCCGGTGACCGTCTACCTGACCCACCACGGAATCCATACCGGGTTGCTGTTGCCGCGTGAAGACGGCCGACTCGCCCAATACTCGTTCAGTCGCTGGGATTGGGCCGCGCTCGATGAGGATCAGTTTTATCGAGCCCCCTTTGCCGCACTCGTGCCCGGCAAGGGCACGCTCGGCACACGCAACCTTGAGGGTCCATTCACACTCGAATCCCTGGCCGCGTGCCCCGAACTTACCGACAACCACCCACCTATGGATTCTTTTTACCCCATCGTCGTCGATGCCCAATCGTGCCGTCAGACGCTCGCCACCCTCGATGCGCGCTGGCAGGCGTCCGCTTCCACCGCCCGTCTCAACCGCAAACGCTCCCTCAACTACATTCAGGATCCCGCCGACTATTCCCTCGCCAACACCTGCAACACCGAGACCGCAAGCTGGCTCACCTCCCTCGGTTGCACCGTCACGGGCGCGGCCATGACCTCCGACATCCGCGTCCGGTCGCCCGGTGGCGCGGATTCCCGCGATATCGCCGCCATCAAGGCCAAACCCCCAGCATCGACGCTGGCTCGTGCACGCGACGAGTGACGCTTCGGATCGCATCGACTACGCTTGCACCGCATGGCCACCACCCTTCACACCGCCACCACCGAGTTCGAGAAGCGTGACCGCTGCGCCGACCTCGACCACCGGCCCCGCGTCCTCCTTGGCAAGATGGGCCTCGATGGTCACGACCGCGGGGTCAAAGTCATCGCCCGCGCCCTGCGAGATTCGGGTGTACACGTAATCTACTCGGGCCTCTGGCAGACGCCACGCTCACTCGCGATCTCCGCACGCGATGAAGACTGCGACGTGATCGCCGCGTCCATGATGTCCAACTCACACCTCGTGCTTGGCCCGCGTCTGATCGAAGCACTCAAGCAACTTGGCCGGGCCGACCTTCCGGTCTATATGGGCGGCATTCTGCCGCAGGAAGATATCGCTACGCTCCTGGCTGGCGGTGTCGCCAAGTGCTTCACCACCGCCACGGGTCTGATGGATATCGTCGAAGCCGTGCGCGGCGCCACCCGCAAGCTCGAGCCCCTCATCCCCTCCTCTGAAGGTACGGGCAGTGGAACGGGCTTCCGGCCCGTCGCACCAATCGCCCAACTCGCCCGCGACATCTCCATGATGCACGAGGGCCGTCCCCTCCGGCCAAATGTGACACGCCGCAAGCCCCGCCGCGTCATCGGTATCACCGGCTCACCCGGCGCGGGCAAGTCCACGCTCGTTGCCCAACTCGTCGGCGAGTTCACCCGGCGGGCCAAAGAGCAACCCGCCTTGGGCCGCTGCGCTGTGCTCGCCTTCGATCCCAAAAGCCCGATCACCAGCGGCGCACTGCTGGGCGATCGTCTCCGTGTCGATTTCAACAACCTCGATGAGTCAGTCTTCTACCGCTCGCTCGCGATCAGCGGCGAAGACTACCACGCCGTTCCCGAGATCATCGAGCTGATCGGCGGCGCAAACTCTGACGCGTCGAACCCTGCAACCCACGCACTCGTCTTTGACACGCTCTTCATCGAGACCGTCGGTGCAGGCCAGAACGAGACCAGGATTCGCCAGCACGTCGACCGCACCGCTGTCGTGCTCACTCCCGGTATGGGCGATGCTGTGCAGATGGATAAGGCTGGCATCCTCGAGATCGCCGACCTCTTCGTCTGCAACAAGGCCGATCATCCCGGCGAAAATGAACTCGTCCGCGATCTCCGCGATGTCGCAGGCAAACGCCCCATCATCGAGACCGTCGCCACCCGTGGTCAGGGAATTCCCGAGCTGCTCGATAGCCTGTTGAACTGAGCCGCACGTTGCCAGTTCGCTTCCGTTGTCGCACGAGTGTCTCGTTGGTCGGCCTGATCTTCGGCTGATATTTGTAGCCAGCTCTCGCGATCGTGCAAAACGTGCCGAAAAACACACGTTTATTGTTCGGTTGAACTGTCGCAATAGATCCGCCCAGGTGATTCTGGAAGGATGCGCCGATATTTGCAGTGCCACGCCACGGGCAGGCCCAGACACTATCCGATTCGCTGTGCAACAGCAGCCGCGAGTTCTTAACCATCCCCGCCGCACGTATGAACACATCGCTCGCGGGCACCTGCTGACCGGAATCGACCGCGGCAACGTAGCCGCGCCGAGGTTTGTCGGCTCAACGTGTCTCGGCAACTTCCTACGCCGAAGCTCTACGATGCGGTCGCCAAGACTTCGCCAAGATCCGTTCCGACCGTTGGTTCTTCCAGCACCCGAAGCTTGTACCCCGCCGCCTTCAAGGTCGCCACGCACGAGTCATGCAACCGGCGACTGTGCGTTGCCAGCAGAATGATCGGCCGATGCTTGGCCATGCAGGCCGTCATGCCCGAGAGCACCTGCTCCTCTCCACCCTCGACATCGATCTTAATCCAATCCGGCGGCCGGATCACCTGCCTGCTGAGCATGTCGTCCAGCGACACCAGTCGCACCTTCACCGTTTTTCCAGACGGCGCCGTCGCGTGGTCCGTCTGGAGATGCCCGGACGCCGGGTTGACCCCAAGGTCAAAGCTCGCCTCTCCTGGCGAGTCGCTCACACCCACGTCGTACACCGTCACGTTCTGCATGTCGTTCATCAACACGTGCTGCTTGAGATACTCCAAGTTCCTCGGCGAAGGCTCGAAGGCGTACACATGCCCAACCGTCCCTACCAGCCTGGACGACAGCAGCGCGTAGTACCCGACATTCGCCCCGATGTCGTACATCACCCCGCCGTCGCGAAGCATTCCCGCGAAGAGATCCGCCTTCTCTCGCTCATAGGTCCCCAGCCAGCACCCGTGAATGTGCGAGCCCACGATCCACCGAAGCCCCTTGAGCGGACCCTTGCGTACCCGAACCCTCGCCTCTGCTGGAACAAGCCGAAGCGGCAGCCGGGCGAGCTTGCCAAGCACACTCTTGGCCGTCAAAATCCTCGGACTTGGGTCGACAATGCTCATTGCGCGTCTCCTGAGCTGACATTCTCCAGATGCTCTTCGGCGAGCCACGCCGGCCTGCCTCGCGGCATTACAAGATATCCGATTTCATCGCTCCGCTCGGTCACCACCAACATCCGCTCATCTGTCTGAATCTGCTTGTCGAAATAGACCGCAAAGTTCGGGATCTTCAACCAGCGCGTCAGAAAGGCCTCAATGCCGACCGGTGCACCACGTTCATCCGCAGCCTCAAGCCGCGGCCGCTCAGTCGAGACGCTCCGCCACACCGCATCATCAACCTGCTTCTCGCTCTCGATTCCAAGACTCTCATACGTCTTCGCGTAATACGGCGCGATCTCCGAATACTCCACCGGCCACTTCGAGTGCGGCATCCATTCTCGACCCGCAAAGTCCACCGGTTGAAACTCGACCAACTGCCCGCCCCAAAGATTGGTGGTTCCACCCAGGCTCCGACTGCGCCCGATCCGCAACCCATCACTCGGAAGGCCGACGCAGCGGTACGAATCCGCCGCGAAACTGCCCAGATGCCGCTCGCCCGCCTCGATCACCACCACCTCGCACATCGAATCGCGCTTCACCAGCTCACTAGCGACATACAACCCCACCGCCCCTGAACCAATCACGACAATGCGCTTTCGGCCGTTGGTTGTGCCCGCTGGGTTCAGTTGTGCCAGACTCGTCAGAAGCATCCAAGGGCCTTTCAAGGTTCTTCGGCATCGCGGTTCGTACACTTCAAGTGCCGCGGCTTTGGCCGAAACCAGATACGAGGCACACACCCATCGTACCCTCGGGCATCATCCACATGTTCAACCGCAACCATTCCACAGCCTCGGCATCTCGGCAGGCAGACCTGCCCTCCAGCGATCGTTCATATGCCTGACCAATCACAACCACCGCACGTCATGCAGTGCATGGAAATCTGGGGCGGCAACCGGCGGGTCACCACCCATGTGGCCATGGCCGGTATCGATGTCTGGGTCTACAGCCGCCCCTTCCGCGACAGCACCCGCTCATCCGATCTCACCAATGGTGAGAGCGGCGGCGACATTCACTATCTTTCCGCGTGCGCAACCGGGCGCATCACCCGCATGATCGTTGCCGACGTTAGCGGGCACGGCGCCGCCGTTGCCGCCGTCGCCTCAAGCCTTCGCAGGCTCATGCACAAGTTCTCCAACTACATCGATCAATCCAGGTTTGTTGAAGCTGTCAACCAGCGGTTCAACCAGCTCCGCGAAGAGTCCGCGGCCGCCGAAGGGCTCTTTGCCACCGCCGTTGTCGCCTCATACTTCGCGCCGACCGATGAACTCACCATCTGCAACGCCGGTCACCCGCGCCCCCTCTTGTTCGATTCTCGTGCTCAAACGTGGCACTCGCTCGACGTCGTCGCATCGCGCACCACACCCGCCAATCTCCCGCTCGGTGTGCTTGATGATGTCCCCTACGACACCCGCGCCCTCACGCTCGCGCCCGATGATCTCGTCGTCATTTTCACCGATCCACTCATCGAACTTCGCGATGCCCGTGCCCACGGCCGACTCAACGGGGAGGCTGGGCTTGTCGCAATTCTCAACACGATCCACAACCCAAGAGCCGAGACCTTAATCAAAGAGCTGCTCGATAAAGCCGCGGCCTACACCAACGCTCCCCGATCCCCCGAGGATGGCGAGCCAGAACTGAACGATGATGTGACCATCCTCGTCTTGCGGCGAAATCAGTCCAAGCCCAAGCCATCGATCAAGCTCAGCCTCATGGGTGCCGTGCGAGTGATTGCAAACGCTGTGCGATCAGTCTTTGCTCGCGATGTTCCGCTCTCGCTGCCGGAGCCACGGGTCGATGCCATCTTCGGATCACTCGCCGACCGATTCAATCGACCCGGCACGCCCCACCCCCCCTCCCCCCCGGCGATCGCTAACGATCGCTAACAATCGCGTGCCTCAGCTCTTCGACGACGAAGCATCGGCCGTCTTGCTGCCGGCCTCTTCCTTGCGTCCATCGGTATATTCAACCTTGAGCCGGCTTTCCATGCGCTTCAGTGAGAATGGATCTTCGATCGTGAACACCGCCGCACGCTTCACAAGCTCGCCCGCAACGCGCCCGCCATCCAGACTGCGGAAGCGCTCTTCCGTCACCGGAGAGACCGTCAGTATCTTTGCAATGCCGATGCCCAGACTCTTCGCAAGCGGCACAACCACAATTCGCTTGGAAAGTTCCTGATTGGCAACATCGGTCACCGGATCGAGCTCGGTTGCCGCGGCCAGCACAGCCTTGCGAAACTCCTCGCGGTCGAGATTGGCATCCGGCGGAGTCATGCGTTCGCCCTGAATCGTCAGGCCAGTCTTGATCGGCAGCTCGTCAGCCGGGCTTGTCGCCCCAGCCTTCGACACAGCCTGCAACCCTTCGGCCGTCGTCTCGGCCAACAGGCGGAACGCGCCCTCCTGGCTCTTCATCCGCTCAAAGGCCGCAACTCTCCTGGCATCAAGCATCAACATCGGCTCGATCTCCGCGGCGGAATCGGGGGCCGATTCCTTGCGAACATCCAGCACCATGAAGTAAAAGCGTGCGTTCGTTAGATCGCTCGCAAACTCCATGCTCGGCACACCGGCCTGCAAGGCATAGTCGCTGCGGCCCGCAAGCTCACGAACTTTGAAGATGACATCCGCAAGAGTCTCGCTCTGCGTGCCGCGTGCGAGCGTTGCCCCACCAATGCCCGAGAGCGCGGCCAGATCGCTCTTTGTGAGCCACTGCGCATCCTTCACGGTCACCGTGGGAACAGGAATCGTCGTTCCCGTCATCGCCTTGACGCGCTCAACAATCGAGTCGCGCATCAAGTTGAAATCCGGTCGTATCGTCGCCCAGTTGGCCGGGAGCTTCTTGTAGTCCCCATCCGCTTCGAGCTTGCGTGTCGAACGCTCAAACTCCGACTTCACCGTCTGATCAACCGCCCGCATCACTTTGGCGAGTTCTTCGGTCCGGACATCCTGCTCGATCTTCTGCGTAGCGATAGCCGCGGTCTCGCCGTTCGGCGGCGTGCCGCTCGGGAACTGCTTCAGAAAGCGCTTCCGCACGTCAACCGCATCCGGAACAATCGCCCCTTCAATCCCACGCTGATCGATCGTCAGGTACGAGATCTTCACCCGATCCGGCAGAAGATATCCAATGCCGTATTCACCCTCGCCCGGCTTGTTGGTCTTGTATTTCGCAAAGTGAGCCTGCACTTCGTCGGGTGTCGGCTGAGCGATATTCGCAAACTCACGCTCCGGCGGCACAAACACCGCATCAATCTTTGCCGCATCCATCAGTGACTTGGCACCCTCAACCAGTCGTGGTCCCGAAAACCGGCCCGCGGCCGAGTTGAAGTATGATGACCGCATCCGCGCAACCGCGTGCAGCTTTCCGAGCGCGCGATAGATCTCATCTTCGCTCAGGCGCGTCGAGCTCATCAGTTGCGGAATGCCATTGTTCACCAGGCCATCGGCGAGCTGCTTCGACTCAGTCTCAATGCGCTGCGCAAACTCCGCTGGGTTCATAAACTGCATGAGCTGCTCGTACTGAGCACGCACCGCATCGCGGGCAATCAAGGGCAGAAAGTCCGCCCCGTCGTGCTTGCCACCCACAAACCCATATCGCTCGGCCTCGCGAGTCAACAGAATCCAATGCTCGAAGTTCTCGCCCGCGCCAAGCCGCGCAGTCATCCCATCGCCCACAAGCTGCTTGACGGCGTAAAACTCACGCCGCGCAAAGTCGTGCGCATCGAACGAGACTTTGCGCCCGTCGATCCGCATCGGCGCGGCACCGATCGGGTGCTGCCCGAGCTGCCGGACGGTCTCCGGAAGCAAAAAGGCAACCATAAGCAGAACGCCACCAACGACGAGGATGTAGCTGTTGTATTTGCGAAGCCACTTCAGCATGGCGAACCTTCATGTAAGAGAACCACCACACGCAGCGACCGCCACGCACTGGTGAAGGGCTTGTGCGCCCACCACCAACGCGCCGCGCTGCGGCGCGTTGGTGACACCCAACTCGTTTATCGGTAGAACTCGATGATGAGGTTCGTATTCACGTCAAACGGAACCTGATCGCTCGTCGGCAACGCAACGACCCGAACCGTCAGTTCCCCGGGATTGAAATCGAGCCACCCGCCAACCTCGTGGCCCGAGAGCGATTCCATATTCTCGCGGCAGAGTTTCTGGATGCCCGGCTTCAGCGTGATCACATCGCCAATCTCTACTCCGCGGCTTGGCCGATCGCACTTGTGACCGTTCACAAGAACGTGCCCGTGCGCCACGATCTGACGCGATGCCCAGATCGTGCGGGCAAGCCCCGCACGCCGAATGACGTTGTCCAACCGGCACTCAAGAATGCGAAGCAGCATCTCGCCGGTGTTGCCGGGCTGACGCTGCGCTTCGGCAATGTACCGCCGGAACTGCTTCTCAAGCACCGAGTAGTGGTGCCGCAACTTCTGCTTCTCGTTGAGACGGATGCCGTAGTCACGCAACCTGCGGCCGCGATACCCGTGCATGCCGGGAGGCGTGAGCTGACGCTTGGTCGTGTGCTTGGGGATATCTTCGATCGGCGAACCGATGCGACGCGAGAGCCTGAGCTTGGGACCTGTGTAACGAGCCATCGAAAACTCCTTCCGTCATCTGGCTTTAGGTATCCCGGCTCACCGAGCCAAGAGAAAAACCAGAGTGCTCCATTCGCAAGTGGGAGCGATCCGTCGGTTGGCCGCGACTGCGGGCCGACATGAGTGATCCGGGCATCAACGCGATGTCAGGGGGCAATCAAAGGGGCGGATTCTGTCCGGGTCAAGTCCTACAACGCTCCGGCCGCTCGATTTCCCAGTTCCTCTATCGAAATCACCAGCGTTGAAGAACCCTTCATGCGTTGCTCAAATGAAGTGCTGCGTCTTAAACGTTGCCCAAACACTTTCCATAAATTGATTCACAGACAGCGTTTACGAAAACATCCAATCGAAAACCAAAAATATCCGAAATGCGTATGGACAAAGTTAGGAATATCGGGTATTGTCAGGGAAGTAAGCCGTTTGGTACACAGAGGAAGTCGCCACCCGTCCACCCACCCGGAACCGAACTATGCCCGCAACACTTTCTGCACGACTCGTGGATGCAAAAGCCGAAGCCCTCGATGCACTCCTCGCCATGCTCCGCGACCCTGCGAGTCCGGCACAGGCAAGGCAGGCGGCGCTCGCCATCCTTCGATTGAAATCCGAGGATACCCCGAGCATCGCATCCGAGGCCACCTCCTCCGTGCCTGGTCTTCCAGCGGTCACACGTGAAGCCCGCAACATGCGAGCCGCACCGCCGCCGGACCTACGGCCATCAGAGATCGAAGAGCTCGCGCGATATCTGCCGAGCGTTCCCACCAAGAGATTCACCACCAAGCACTCACCCGCGTATTGGCGTACGGTGATTGATGAGCAACGTCGCTTGATGGCGCGATCTTCCGCCCCACCACCGAGTGGTGCTTCAACCATTGCCGCGTGATCCTTCACGTTCCGCGCTCATCGCATTCTCCATCACGCAGCACTATCCTTCCAGCAACCCTATGACCGACCCCATCTCCCTTCCTGTGCTTCGATCCGACACACCCAAGGAAAAGTGCGGCGTCTTTGGCATCTGGGGCGGGCCTGAACCAACGGTCATCACCTACCTCGGTCTCTACGCGCAGCAACATCGCGGCCAGGAATCCGCTGGAATCTGCGTAACCAACGGAAAGCGATTGCAGGCACACACCGGCATGGGGTTGGTCGCCGAAGTCTTTGATCAGCGCACGCTCAGCGACCTCGAACGCTTCGCCTCAAACTCCCCCACCCACAAGGAGGGGGCAGGGGGGAACGTTCATTCTTTAGGCGCAGATGGGAGGGTTCATTCATCAGGCGCAGTGGGGAGCCTTCCTTCAGCATCGGTAACCCCGTCCACCCAACCGACCAACGGCACCCATCCCACGCATACGAGTCCGGCCCGCCCCACCAGCGGTCACGGTGCGATCGGCCACAACCGTTACTCCACCGCCGGCGGCTCGGTCTCGTGCAACGCCCAGCCGCTGCTCGAAAGTTTCGTCGGCGGCCAGGTCGCCATCGCCCACAACGGCAACCTCATCAACGCCGATCTTTACCGCGCCCGCTTTGAGCAGGCTGGTCACCTCTTCCACACCACCAGCGATACCGAGGTCATCATCCACCTGCTCGCCTCGCCGGCACAGCAAATGGCGGTCGATCCGGTCGCCGCCACGCTGCGGCACCTGCAAGGCGCGTTCAGCCTCGTGCTGCTCTTTCCTGATCGCATTGAGGCCGCGCGTGACCCGTGGGGGTGGCGCCCGCTGGTGATCGGCAAACTCGACGATGGTCGCTTTGTGGTCGCGAGCGAGACCGTGGCACTCGACGTAATCGGTGCTGAGTTTGTGCGCGAAGTTGAGCCGGGCGAGATCGTCACGCTCAACGATGCCGGCCTCAGCATCCGCCGCTTCAGCGAGCCCGCGCCGCGCCTTGCCCACTGCATCTTTGAGCACGTCTATTTCGCCAACCCGTCGAGCAACGTCTTCGGCCAGAACGTGCAGATGGTCCGCGAAGCGCTCGGCGAACGACTGGCGATCGAAGCCCCGGTCGATGTCGACTACGTCATGCCCATGCCCGATTCGGGCCGCTCGGCCGCGGCCGGATACGCACGGCAATCCGGCTTTCCGTATCGCGAGGGCATCGTCCCCAACCGGTACGTCGGGCGCACGTTCATCAAGCCCACTCAGGCCGAGCGCTCGGCCGCCGTGCGACTCAAGCTCAACGTCATCCGCGAGATGGTCAAGGGCCGACGCATCGTCGTGGTCGATGACTCGATCGTGCGCGGCACGACCACGCAAGTGAAGATGAACCAGCTCCGCGAAGCGGGCGCGAAAGAGATCCACCTCCGCATCAGTTGCCCGCCCATACGCCACCCATGCTACTTCGGTGTCGATTTCGCCCACCGCGATCAGCTCATCGCGCACAACAAAACCGAAGATGAAATCCGCGACTTCCTCGGTGTCGATTCCCTGCACTTCCTCAGCATGGAAGGCCTGCTCTCCTGCGTCAACCGCCACAAGCAGGACTACTGCACAGCCTGCTACTCCGGCGACTACCGCCTCGACCCCGCCCACCCCATCACCGACGAACTGGCCACGAGTCAGATGACGATGTTCTAACTTTCTGGCTCCCCATCACAGAGGGAGGGGGGAGGGTTGGCGTGACATGGCCGTCGCATTATCTACTATCGTCCACCAAACTCTAAATACTCAAGGACCTTGGCGAAGCAGTCAAGAGGCTGTTTGTGCAGAAAATCGGACAATGCGTTTGCCCTCTGGGAAGGGTTCGCGTGACTCAGCAAATGTCACGTTCATATCGAGATGGCAACATCGAGCATCTCGGCATCGCCCTTTGGCCAATGGCGATTCCCGCGATCGGTGTGCATGATTCTTCTCACGCTGACATTTGAGTAGGATGTCCAGGAGTGGGTTTTAGCGAAAGGCAGTCGATCAATAACAGTTCGTACCATGTCCACCCTCACCCTCACCCTCGCCCACTCCCCCGACCCTGATGATGTCTTCATGTGGTGGCCCATCACCGGCATGATTGATCCGAGTGACCACGCTCGCATCATCAAGCCGCCGGTGCTTGACACGGGGCGCTTCGCGTTCAACGCGCTCCCCGCAGATATCGATGTGCTGAACCGCCGCGCGATTGAAGTGGGGGATCTGGAGATCACCGCCCTCTCAATTTTCGCGTGGTCACAAGTAAGCACCCGCTACGCCCTCACCTGCTGCGGCTCATCCTTCGGCGAAGGCTACGGACCAAAGCTCGTCATCCGTGCCACCGAACTCGGCTCTGCAAGTTCGACGCGGGCCATGACAACTTCAGTTTCCCCGATCAGCGGCATAGGCGAACTTCCCACCGACCCCCTCATCGCCATTCCCGGCACGCGCACCACCGCCTTCCTCCTGCTCTCGCTCGCACTTCAGGGCAAACCCTTCCGTATCCTCGAAATGCCCTTCGACCAGATTCTCGATGCCGTCGCATCCAAGCGTGCCGATGCGGGATTGCTCATCCATCAATCACAGCTCACGTTCAGCGATTTGGGTTTGAAGCAAATCATCGATCTCGGTGAGTGGTGGGGTCAGCACACCAGGTTGCCCCTCCCGCTCGGTGGCAATGCGCTGCGACTCGATCTCGAAGATCGATTCGGACCCGGAACACTCGGCGAGATCACCAACCTGCTCGACCGATCTATCCGCCATGCGCTCGCGAACCGCGATGAATCGACACGCTACGCCATGATGTTTGCACCAGAGATCTCTCGCGCGCAGGCCGACCGCTACATCGATATGTACGTCAGCAACCTCACGATCGACGCGGGCGACCGTGGGCTCGCGGCCATCCAACGCCTGCTCGATGAAGCCGCTCGCGCGAACATGGGTTTGAATCCCGGCATTGTGCGGATGATCCGTCCCGGCTGACCGGTTCTCGGACGAATCCTACGAATCCGAACAGCCGCCGATCTGGAACACACTGAATACAGTCGAAATTCAAGAGATCACCGTCGAGAATAGGCTGTATCTTTGATTCTCGAGATCAACTGTGCATCCGACTCCGGTCATCTGCCGTATTTTCCGATAGCAGATCAAGGGCCATTCGCTCGCCCAAGTTCCAACTGACCACATTCGCGACCGATTCTCGGCATTCACCAAACCGTTACGTACACGGAGTCTCCGGCTTGTCAAAATCAGGTTCATCCGTGATCCGTCGCCGCGCGATTGAAGGTGCATGGCTCGGCGCGCTCTTGATCGGCATCTCCGCCGTCACGTTTGCTCTGCCGCCACTCCCGACCACCTCCAACGATTTCTTCGAGCCCGGAACTCAACCGAACACGCTTTCGGCCGCGCTGGTTTCGCCCTCGACGTGCCGGTTCTGCCATGGTGATTATTCGGATGAAGAAGCCCCGTTCAACCGCTGGGCGGCCTCGATGATGGCGCAGTCGGCTCGCGATCCGATATTCAAGGCCGCGTTGGCCGTGGCGAATCAGGATGCCGCGAACGTCGGCGAAACGTGCATCCGTTGCCATGCACCCGGCGGGTTTGTCAATGGACATGCAACACCCGCGGATGGCTCTGCGCTGACGGCTGAAGATCAACAGGGCGTTTCATGTTCAATCTGTCACCGCATGGTTGATCCGCAGTTTTCTCCAGGCCTGAGTCCGGCCGATGATCTCGCCATTCTGCAAGGCCTCTCGCCCGCGCCGCTTCTTGATCCGCACAACGGCAGCTTCGTGCTCGATCCGCAGGATCGGCGTCGTGGTCCGTATGATCTTCAATCCGACTGGACCGCCGCAGGTCTTGGTGGCTGGCCCGGATATCACGAGTATCGTCAATCGCCCTTTCACATGTCGTCGCGGTTGTGCGCGAGCTGCCACGATGTGAGCCTGCCGCACTACACCAAGCAAAGTGACGGCACCTACGCGCTCAACGCGCTCGACACGCCGGGTCCGGGCAAGCACCTCGAGTTTCCTGAGCAGCGCACCTACAGCGAGTGGACCAAGAGCCTTTTCGCGCAAGGTCCGGTGGATCTCGCGGGCCGCTTCGGTGGCACACGCGGCGGCGTTTCAAGCTGCCAGGATTGCCACATGCCGGGCACCAGCGGTGAAGGGTGTGCGCTCGAACCACCGATGCGCCCCAAGCTGCCGCAGCACAACTTCTCCGGTGCAAACTCGTGGGTGCTCCGCGCGATCCGCGATATCTACTTTGATTCCGAGACCGGTCTCAGCGAGTTCTCGGTCAACGAGGCGATCGCCCGCAACGCACAGATGATGCGATCAGCAAGTGATCTTGAAGTGACTCGCACCGGAAGCACACTCAACGCCCGCATCATCAACTTCTCAGGCCACAAGCTCCCGACCGGTTACCCGGAAGGTCGCATGATGTGGATCAACGTCAAGTTCCTTGATGCATCAGGCGGGCTTGTGGCCGAGCGCGGGCGCTACGACACGGCCACAGCGACCCTCGATGGGGCTTCGACCAAGGTGTACGAGATGAAGTCGGGCATCGATGCCACGGTCGCCGCCCTTACCGGGCGGCCTCAAGGTCCGGGCTTTCATCTGGCCCTCAACAACACAATCCTGAAAGACAACCGCATTCCGCCCATGGGCTACAACCGGGCGGAGTTTGAATCGGTCGGCGCGGGCCACGTTCCCGCGAACTTGTACGCAAACGGTCAGTACTGGGACGACACACCCTATGTGATTCCAGCGGGCGCAGCCCGCGCCGAGGTTCGCGTCTTCCATCAGACGACCACCAAAGAGTACATCGAGTTTCTTCGCGACGAGAATCGGACCAACACGGCGGGCGACATCGCGTATGAACTCTGGGACTTCCACGCCCAGAGCCCGCCGGTTGAGATGGACTTTATGATCTTGCCGCTCTCATGCCGCTGCGATTGGGACAACAACGGGACCTTGACGCTGCAGGATCTCTTCGACTTCCTCACCAGTTGGTTCGCAAGCAACGGCGACTTCAATGGCGACGGGGCGACACTGCTTCAGGATATCTTCGACTACCTGACCTGCTTCTTTAACGGGTGTCAGTAGCAAGCTTCACGGCGCGGACACCAATAAAGAGCGGGATCTCGCGCCGAGAACGGTTTTCTTCCGCCGCGCGTGGGCCGGAGGTGCTCGCCCTGAGGCTTGGCCATTCTTCCAGATGTTGAACCGCCAGCCCGGCCTTGGCCATCGACTCGATGTAGGCCTGAAGCGGGCGATGGAACGACCAAGTGGTCAGCGACTCGCCACCCTTCGCGACCTTGCCGGGGTTCATCTCGATCTTCTGCCTTCCAGTTGAGAGGTAGCCGTCAACACGGCGATACTGCTTCTTCTCGGCCGCATCCCAGCCCCAGAAGGTCTGGCCGATGGCACGAAACGCGGGGTGGGTGATGATCCAGACAAACGTACCGCTCGGCTTTAGCGCGCGGGCAACACCCGCCATCACAGGATCAAGCGGATCGATATTCGAGAGGGCCATAACGCACATCGCGGCGTCGAACCCCGTGAGATCGAGTTTGTTCAGCTCGCGAGCATCACCCACTTCGTAGCGAACCGGTGCGGCGTTGCGTGGTGGATTGCTTGAACGTTCTCGGGCGGCTGCGACGAGCTTGGGTGAGGCTTCGATGCCCACAGACTCAACACCGAGCGAGGCCATGCGGCGGCAGAGAATGCCCTGACCGCACGCGACATCGAGGACACGCATTCCGGCGCGCGGCTCAAGAAGACGCAACGCACCGGGCAACACCACATCGTCGTAGTGATCGTTGCCGCGGTCTTCGAGCAGCTCGTCGTACCATCCCGCTACGTTCTCCCACGCGGTGGTGATGATCGGTTTGGCGGGCGCAGAAGCCTTGCTGCCATTGGTGACTGGCGCGGGTAATGGCGGAGCAGCGACCCTTGAGCCACTGGCTGCGAGTTCGCCAGTTTCGGCGGCGCCACCGTCGAAACCCACGCATCGAAAGAATGATGGTGGAATCGGCGATCGGTAGGTTACCGGCTGGCCGGTATTCGGTGGTGTGATGGTCAGCTCAGCGGCGTGAAGACCGAGGCGGCCGATCGCGTCGGTCTTGGCTCCGAAGCGCCGATCACCGACGAGGGGAAAGCCCTTCTCTCCGAACTGCACACGGATCTGATTCTTGCGGCCCGTATCGAGCTTCACTTCGAGAAGTGTTCGCCCGGAACCGACGGCGATGACTTTGTAGTGAGTGATGGCGAGCTTGCCCTGATCCTCATCGGTATCGCCGCGTCCACGTCTGCTGCCGCGTGGGCCGCGTGGGGCTTCCTCGCGAAGAAACGATTGGAGTGTTCCCGACTCGCCGACCTTGCCGACAATGCCCTCAGCAACGGCGGAGTAGACTCGATCAATGCGCTTGGCGCGCAGGTCATCCTTGAGCCAGGCAAAAGATTGCTCGGTCTTGGCGAAGACGAGAAGACCAGAGGCTTCTTTATCGAGCCGGTGAATGATCCAGACGCGGGCGCCGATGGTTCGCGTGCGATCGCCGCCGCGAATCTTGGTGGGGCGGCGGTCGGGCTGCTCTTTGATGTAGGTCTTGACGATATCAAAGAGCGTGCTGCCCGCCTTGGCGGCGGGTCGGCCAGAGGCCGCGGCGGGATCGGCCGTGATGATGCCGGTTGGCTTTTCGATGACGAGAAGCTGATCGTCTTCATGCACGATTCGGATGCCGCGGCTGATGAAGCGGGGAGATCCGTCGGGTGATTCGCGGCGAGGTGTTGGTCGGCGGACGCTCAAAGGGCTCTCCTGGCGTGTTCGGAGGTCAGCAGGATGAGGAGTGTTTGCGCGAATCGTTCTTTGGCGAGCGGAGGACCGGCATAGACAACACCGTTGGGCGAGATGATGGTGGCCTCGATGATCGGTGAGTCCATGGTGTCGAGCGGGTTGGCCACGATCAGGTCGAGTTTCTTACGGTCGAGCTTGGAGCGGGCCGAGTCCAACATTCTCGCTCGTGGCTCAAGAGCAAAGCCGACGATGGTCTGGTCGGGTCTGCGATAGGTGGCGACGCCGGCGAGGAGGTCGTTTGTCGGTTCGAGTTCGAGGATGATCGGTTGGTCGGTTCGCTTGATCTTGCCCTGATGGTCAGGCGAGCCGGCTGTTGGTGGTTTGGGTCGATAGTCGGCGACCGCGGCGGCCATGACGAGGCAATCACAGGTGGGGACGTGGGTTTGAAGGAGCCGCTCAAGGTCGGCTGCCGTTTGGAACCGGATAAGGTCAATCCGCGAATCGGAGGGTGTGAGGCAAGTTGGTCCGAGCAGGAGCCTCACGCTCCAGCCAGTCTTGGCCGCGGTTTCCGCAAGAGCAATCCCGAGTCGTCCGGAAGAACGGTTGCCGATGAACCGAACGCGGTCGATCGGCTCGTGCGTTGGTCCGGCGGTGATGAGCAAGCGCGGGAAGGATATGGGTGGAGGTGTGGTCATGGGTCGGGCGCGGAGGTGTCACGAGGATGATAGGGTGAGGATGTTGAAAGGTCGGGGCCGACTTGTGTATCCGCGACAGCGAGGATTGGGACGTACCATCGGACCCAACCAATGTGTCTGATAGTCTGTGGGGTTGGCTGAATGAGGGTCTGTAACGGCGGTATCATGTTCGGTTCGTTCACGAGTTCAGAGCAGGGGCATGTTGCCCGTTGAAACGTCACCATCATGGCAAGATCGCGGAAAAACCTCGGTGAGATCCTCGTAGGCTGGGGGGCCATCACCCCCAAGCAGTTTGAGGATGCCTCAGTCAAGTCTAAATCGGGCAGCAAGCGACTGCACGAAGTGCTCATGGAGATGGGCGTCAAGGAAGATCAGGTCTACAAGGCGATGGCGTCGGAGTGGGGGATGGAGTACGTCGATCTGGGTGCCAGCGGCGTTTCGATCGATCCGAAGCTGATTCCTGAAGACCTGATCAAGAAGCACATGATCCTGCCGATGGCCAAGACCAACGGCCGATTGCACCTGATCGTGCATGACCCGGGTGATCTTGAACTTCAGGACATGCTGCGGTTCAGGTTGAACGTCGAGATCGATGCCAAGCTGTCATCGCGCACAGCGATCAAGAACTTCATCGACAACAAGATGGGCCAGCCCAAGATGGTGGGCGCGGGTGAATCGCTGATCAGCGAATCGATCGACCGGTCAGTGGATCGGTCGGTTGACCGTTCGGTGGACAAATCAATCGACGTCGCGGCGGACGATGCGCCGATCGTGAAGCTGGTCACGCGCATGATTGTCGAGGCCGTGAAAATGCGTGCTTCGGATATTCATGTCGAGCCGATGGCGGATCGGGTGCGGTTGCGATACCGGATCGACGGAGTGTGCATGGAGCGCGACAATCTGCCCAAACGCATGCAGAACGCGGTGCTGAGCAGACTGAAGCTGATGGCGGGCGTGAACATTGCCGAGAAGCGCGTGCCGCAGGACGGGCGCATCAAGCTGCCGGTCGATGACAAGATGGTGGATTTCCGCGTCTCGAGTTGTCCGGCGTATCACGGCGAGTCGGTGGTGCTTCGTATTCTGCGTCCGGACTCGGTTCGGATCGGACTGGTGAACCTGGGCTTTGAAGAGGACCAGCTCGCGGGGTTCAACCGGATCATTCGTCGACCGAACGGCATCTTTCTGGTGACGGGTCCGACGGGTTCGGGCAAGACGACGACGCTGTACTCGGCGCTTCATGTGCTGAACAGGCCTGATAAGAAGATTATTACGGCAGAAGATCCGATCGAATATAACTTTGATGGCATTAATCAATGTCAGATTAATGAGAAGATCGGACTTACGTTTGGCATCATTCTTCGAACGATGCTGCGTCAGGCTCCAAACATTATTCTGGTGGGCGAAATCCGCGATCGCGAGGTCGGTGAGATCGCGATTCAGGCCGCGCTCACGGGCCACCTGGTGTTCAGCACGCTGCACACCAACGATGCGCCGAGCGCGATCACCCGTCTGATCGACATGGGGATCAAGCCGTTCCTTGTGGCGAGTTCGATTCAGGCGATCATGGCACAGCGGCTGATCCGCGTGCTGTGCAAGCATTGCAAGGCCGTGGCTGAGCCCGAAGAGGTGGACCCCAAGTACCTCGCGTTGATCAACATCACCCGCGCGGAGGCGAAGGGGAAAGTGATGAAGGCGGTCGGGTGTCCGCAGTGCAACAACAGCGGGTATCGCGGTCGTCAGGCCATCTTCGAGATGATGGCGATGAACTCGGAGATCCGCGAGATGGCCTTCAACATGGCGCCGATTGCGCAGGTGCGGCAGGCCGCGATTGCGAACGGGATGCGCCCGCTGGTTGAGGATGGCAAGATCAAGGTTCTTAAGGGGGTCACCACGGCGGATGAGATTGCCAAGATGGCGCAGGTCGAGGGCATAGTTGACTCCGAGTAGGGTTGAGTGGTGAGCGGGTCTGTTCCGTTGGTTTGCATAGATGTAGTTTTTCAAGTACGATTTTGGGTTTTACTTTGCTTATCATTCGGTATCTTTGATTACTCTTCCGCTTGTGTTGTGAGCCTTGAGCCACTTGCGGACCAACTCAGGATGTTCTCATGTCCACCATCCAGATCGACCGTCTTCTCGACACGGTTGTCAAGAACGGGGCAAGCGACCTTCACCTGACCGTGGGGCGGCCGCCGACGCTGCGTCTGCACGGCCACCTGACCAACCTCAAGACCAAGGTGCTGGACTCCGACGACATGGTGGCGCTGATGAAGGCGATCACGCCGGAGCGTTCTCAGCAGGAACTTCAGGAAGAGGGCGGGTGTGACTTTGGGTTTGCCTACGGCGATGCGGCTCGCTTCCGCGTCTCGGTCTTCCGCCAACGTGGCGATCTGGCGATCGTCTGTCGGCAGATTCCCAGCCGCCTGCTGACGTTCGAGCAGATCGGACTGCCGGAAATGTGCCGCGAACTGGTTCGCAGGCCGCGTGGCATGTTCCTGGTGACTGGTCCGACGGGCTCGGGAAAGACGACCTCGTTGGCGACGATGCTCGATTACATCAACCAGACGATGGACCGTCACATCGTGACGATGGAAGACCCGATCGAGTATTACCACCACCACAAGAAGTCGATCGTCAATCAGCGCGAGGTCGGGAACGATGTTCCCAGCTTTGCCGAGGCTCTGCGCCGAGTTTTGCGGCAGGATCCTGATTGCATTCTGGTCGGTGAAATGCGTGACCTCGAAACCATCGAGGCGGCGGTGCGTGCCGCCGAGACGGGCCACTTGGTCTTTGCCACCCTGCACACCACCGGCGCGGCCAAGACGATTGACCGCGTGGTGGATGCCTTCCCGGTCACCCAACAAAACCAGATCAGGGTTCAGCTCTCGACGGCCCTGCTGGCGGTTCTTTCGCAGGCACTTCTCAGCCGCGTAGATCAGCCGGGCATGGTCGCGGCGTACGAGTTCCTGGTTATCACACCCGCAATCGCCAACCTGATCCGCGAGAACAAGACGTTCCGTATTGACTCATTCATCCAGACCGGTAAGCGGTTTGGTATGCAGTTGTTGGATGACCACCTCTGGACGCTGTACATGCGTGGGATGATCTCTGCCGAAGAGATGATCGACAAGAGCAAGAACCCGGCAGATCTTTCGGATAAGGTCCACAAGCTTGGTCGGACGGTCGGTCGTTCGGAGTGGGATCAGGCCGACGATGATGCCCCGGCCGCCGGCGCAGGCGGCGCGGCGGCGGCACCGAAGAAGGCCTGATCGGCCAGGTTGCAACTGCTTAAAGTTGTCTCGAATTATCACTGTCGTATCAATAGAACCTAGACTTATGGGTTGCTTTCTTGGAACCGTACGGGTAGGTTCAACGATATCTATTTTTAGTCCGGCGAACTGTCGCCCCTTTGCCCCGGAGATTTGGCATGGCGGTTGATCCAGCGGAAATGAAGGGTCGGAAGATCGGCCGCGTGTTGACCAAGCTCGGGAAGGTCACGCGCGAGCGGGTCCATGAGGCGTTGGCTATTCAGAAGACGCGGAAGGTTCCGCTTGGGCAGTTGTTGGTCGAGCTTTCATATTGCACCGAGCGCGATGTGCAGGAGGCTCTGGCGGGGCAGGCGGGGATGGCGTTTGTTGATCTTGGCAAGGGCGAACTGACCAACGAGGTTCGGGATTCGGTCGCTGCCGAGACGGTTCAGGCGTATCAGGTTGTTCCGGTGGATTACAACCCGCGGAGCAAGCGGCTGAAGATCGCGATGAAGAGTCCGGACAACTACCGGGCGGTGGACGACCTTCGTTTGTTGATGGGGGTCACGGTTGAGGCGGTGGTGGCCGAGCCGGCGCAGATCGACGCGATCATCAAGAAGTATTACTCACGGCAGGAGTCGGTGACGGAGGTCGTTACGGCTTTGGCGGCGGATGACAAGTTCAAGGGGTTGGCGGGCAAGGGCGGGGCATCGGTCGATCTCGATGCGGTGATGGAGGCATCGGAGGACAACAAGGTCATCAAGCTTTTGAACCTTGTGCTGCTTCAGGCAATCAAGGATCGAGCCTCGGATATTCACTTTGAGCCATTCGAGCACGAGTTCAAGATGCGGTATCGCATCGACGGTGTGCTGTATGAGATGGTGCCCCCGCCCAAGCACCTTGGCCCGGCGATTACCAGCCGCGTGAAGGTCATGGCGAACATGGACATTGCGGAGCGGCGCATGCCGCAGGACGGGCGCATCGAGCTGACGGTGGGCGGCGCGCCGGTGGATATGCGTGTGAGCGTGTTGCCGACGATGCACGGCGAGAGCGTGGTGATGCGTGTTCTGGACCGATCAAACGTTCAGTTGGATCTGGAACGCATCGGCCTGCGCGAGGATGACTACACGAAGTTCAAGGCGCTGGTGAACAAGCCGAACGGGATTGTGATTGTGACGGGCCCGACGGGATCGGGCAAAACCACGACGCTTTACGCCGCACTCGCGAGTTTGAATGATGTTGAGACGAAGATTTTGACGGCGGAAGATCCGGTCGAGTATGACATCGACGGGCTGTGCCAGTGTCAGATCAACAACGACGTTGAGCTGACGTTTGCAAGGTGTCTGCGCAGCTTTCTGCGTCAGGACCCGGACATTATTCTGGTGGGCGAGATCCGCGATCTGGAAACCGGGAACATCGCGGTGCAGGCTTCGCTCACGGGCCACCTTGTGCTGAGCACGCTGCACACCAACGACGCGCCGAGTTCGATTTTGAGGTTGCTGGATCTTGGGGTTGAGGCGTTCCTTTTGACGGCGACCATCGAGGGCATTGTTGCGCAGCGGCTGGTGCGAACGATCTGCTCGAAGTGCAAGGAAACGTATGACCCGAAGGAAGAGGAGCTGATGGAGCTCGGGTTGTTGATGGGGGATCTGGGAGGTCGCAAGCTGTTCCGCGGCAAGGGGTGCGAGCACTGCCACGGGTCGGGGTATCGCGGGCGCATGGCTCTGTTTGAGATCATGGTGATGAACGATGAGATGCGCGAACTGATCATGAAGAAGGCATCGACAAACGTGCTGCGCGATCAGGCCCGCAAGTATGGGATGCGGACGCTGCGTGAGTCGGGCCTGCTTGCGCTCTATGAAGGTCAGACGACGATTGACGAAGTGGTGCGCGAAACGATCTCGGAAGAGCTCTGAGAGTGTGGTGGGGGGTGAGGGGACGGGTTTGGATGAGTGGTACTCGGCGGTGAATGGCGACGAACACCTTGGCTGGTGAAACAGCCTGTTGAAGCAGCGGAGACGATCATGGCGACGTTCATGTACGAAGCGTTGAATGCCGCGGGCAAGCCGCAAAAGGGCCAGGTCGAGGCCACCACGACCGAGGAAGCTATTCAGCGGATCAAGGGTCAGGGGTTTTTCCCGACCTCGGTCCGTGAACAGAAGAAGAAGACCGCCGGAGGCGCGGACGGCACTGAGGGTGAGCAGAAGAAGCCGAAGAAGAAGAAGGAACTCTCCTTCAACTTCGGCAACGTGAAGCCGAAGCATCTGACGACCTTTACGCGTCAGCTCTCGACGCTGCAGGATGCGGGTCTGCCGCTGCTGCGCTCGCTCCAGATTCTGGAGCAGCAGCAGAAGCCGGGCAAGCTGAAGAGCGTGCTGCTGGATGTGTGTGAGGATGTTGAGGGTGGTTCGAGCCTGTCTGAAGCGATGGCGAAGCACCCGAGCGCGTTCAACCGGCTGTATACCAAGATGGTGGCGGCGGGCGAGGTGGGCGGCGTGCTCGACATCATCCTCCAGCGTCTGGCCGAGTTCATGGAGAAGGCGCAGCGGCTGAAGAGGAAGATCAAGGGCGCGATGGTGTATCCGTCGGTGGTCGTGATCGTGGCCGTGGCCATCGTCACGTTCATCATGTGGTTCATCGTTCCGAAGTTCGAGGAAATTTTCCGCGACTTCGGTGTCGAGTTGCCGCTGATGACGCGCTATCTGATCGGCTTCAGCAACTGGATCGCGGGCAAGAACGTTGGTCAGTCGATCCCCGGCGGTATCTTCATCGCCCTTTCGCCGATCATCATCTTTGTCTTCTTCAAGCTGATCCGCAAGGCCACGCCCGGTCGCGCGGCGACGGACACGGTGGTTTTGTGGACACCGGTCTTTGGCAACCTTATCCGCAAGACGACCACGGCGCGGTTCACGCGCACGCTGGGCACGCTGATCTCGGCGGGTGTGCCGATTCTTGAAGCGGTGTTGATCACGCGCGATACGTCGGGCAACTACGTGTTCGAGAAGGCGCTCACGAAGGTTCACGATTCGATCCGCGAGGGTGAGCCGTTTGCGGAGCCGCTGCGCGAGGCAAAGGTCTGCGATGCGATCGTGGTGAACATGATCGACGTGGGTGAAGAGACCGGTGATATGGATGCGATGCTGCTGAAGATCGCGGACAACTACGACGAAGAGGTGGATGTGGCCGTGGCCGCGCTCGTCTCGCTGATCGAGCCCATGCTGGTCGTCTTCCTGGGTGTGATCGTCGGTGCGATCGTGGTATCGATGTTCCTGCCGCTGGTCAACATGATCGAGTCGCTCCAGCAAGGTGGTGCGGTGTGAGTCAAAGCCGAGTGAGCAACACGTCTCGATCTCGGCGGGCGTTTACGCTCGTCGAGACGACGATCACGGTGGTGATCATCGCGATCTTGGCGAGCATTCTGCTTGTGGCGGTCGGGCGCGGGCTGATCTTTGCCCGCGAGTCGGCCGAGCGGCAGAACCTCGTGGCGTTGAAGTTTGCGGTGACGCAGTTCAAGACGGAGTTTGGGTTTTACCCACCGGTGATTCAGGACAACAACCGATCGAACTACCCGAGCTTCGCCGCGGGAACCGATTCACGGGTAGGCCCGATTGATGATCTGGGTGGGTCGCAGCAGCCGGTGGTTTTTGAGGGCACGCGGGTTGACGCGAGGCTTGCCCGCGAGACGGCGTATTTGCAGGGATATACCACCGCGACCGGGAACACGGTCATCGATCCGGATTATCGCTACAGCGATTATTCGCTCGCGACGTACCTCGCGGGCGCGCTCGATGACTTTGATATCAACCGCAAGGCGATCGATGGTGCGATGGGCCCGAAGTTTACCAAGCCCGGTGAGACGGGCGCGTTCGCGCAGCGTGGGCAGGCTTACGACGCATACTTTGATTTTTCCAAGGGCGGTCGCGGCACGCGCGAGGTGGTTGATGATCGCGCGATGGCGTTGTCAAACCCTCAGCGGCGACCGATCATCAAAGATCGTTGGGGAACGGCCATCAGGTTTTACCGATGGTTGCCCAGGGCCGACACCAGCGGAGCTGCTGACGCGAAGCCTTCGATCCTCATCCCACGCACCGTGGGCGACCCGAGAACCAACCCTGCGTTGGCAGGAGCGGAGTTTGCGATTGTGAGTCTGGGTAATGACAAGGCGACCGATGACGGGCGGCCGATCGCTGTGGGCGATCTGAACGCGGCGGGCGGCACACCGAACGTCTCGACGAAGGACAACATCGTGGAGGTCGGACCATGAACCGAGCGTTGTCAGAACGTGGTGCGCGGGATGAACTGGCTGCGCGGGGTGGGCTGATTGGTCGTGCGTTCACGATCATTGAGCTGCTGATTGTTATTGTCATTCTCGCGATCGTGACTTTGATCGCTCTTCCAAGCTTTACGTCCATGTTGTATTCGCAGGAGGCGAACCTGGCCGAGAGCCTGATTCGCACGGGCATGAAGGCCAGCCGCGATGCGGCCCTGCGCTCGGCGAGCGATGATGACGCGGCGGCGGTCTTTGTGTTTCAAGCCGGCGGCCGCATCTCGATCGTGCCGTGCGTGCGTGTGGGTGTGTTGCCGCCCATCAGCGCGGCTGATGAACCCTACGAGATCTTTGTTCCATCATCGGAGCTTGAACCGGTGCAACTGCCGCGAAACTGGATGATTCGCGGGTACGCCTCGCCGAGCCTGGCGGGCGATGCGCCCAGTGCGGGCGGGTGGTATGAATCGGATGCGGGCGCGGACCGAGTAGTTGCGGGCGAGGGAAACTGGGTATTTCCGGAGACGGATTTTTATGACCAACGATCGGCCAGTTCGGGTGAGGAGCGGCAGACATTCATGGTGAGGTTTCGCGCTCGGACGGGTGAGATCGTGACGAGCCCATCAAACCCCGCGCTGGTGGTTTTGCCGAGGCCGACGTATCTGGATCGCGGCTCGCTTCCGGGCAATGCGTGCAATGCGGATCGGCTGGACATCGCTGCTGACCTGGCACAATCGGTGCGGTGCATTCTGAGCAGCCCTGAGTTCGATGCGGCGCAGCGTGCCGAGTTGATCGGTGTTGGGAGTTCGGACGCCGTGATGGTGCGTCCGGTCTCGCAACTGGCGTTGTATGACGAGAACAAGCTCGCGGCGGGTCTGGGTAGCGAGGTCGATCGCGTGAGCCGGTGCCTGTATCGAAATGTTGATGGCACAACGGTGACCGGGCCGCGACTGGTGAACGGGGTGACGGCCGAGAACATCAATGAGTGGATCAATGGCGATACGAACCTGAACGGACAGGTGGAAAGCTCGGACCAGGGCGATGCGCCGCTGGCCAAGCTGTTCATGCTTGATCGATACACGGGCGTGCCGCGCCTGATGGAGGTGCAGCCGTGAAAAATCAGGGAAACGTAAGAATCGGCGTGCAACGTCGTGGGTTCTCGCTGGTCGAGATCCTCATCGCGGTGTTGATCCTTGCGCTGGGGTTGTTGGGGCTGGGGGCGGTCTTTCCGGTGGTGATCCGCGAGCAGCGGATCGCGCAGGAACGGATCAGCGGGTCGATCGCGGAAAACAATATTCGCACTTATCTCAAGAGCAGCACTGGGCTTGGAACTGGTGTTGAGCAGTATACCTATGTTCCGACCGGCACCCCGGCCACCTCTGTCAAGGTTGTGGCGACCCACCGCGGGTGGCAGGTTCTGGCCGAGCCTTGGGTCTACAACACATGGATCAGCGATCTCAGGCAGGCCTTCGCCAACTCACCCAACGCGACAACGATCAACGCACCCGCAGGACCGACATTCGAGTTTTCAAACGATGCGCTGTGGGAATCCACATGGGATTGGAGTGGCTCGAACGTGGTGCTCAACGCGTTTCGCAGCACGGGCAACATCACGCTGAGTGAAGAGTCGGGCGTGCAGGCATCGGGTGATGCGGCAAGAAAGGGAATGCCCGATTCGAAGACCGATGCGTACGAGGTGATTGTCCGCCGCTATCCGACGGCATCGCTGCCACTGACCTTTGAGCGTCGCATCGCTGGCGCGACCATTCCGCTCGCGCAGCGGCTGAATCCTTCGGGCTCGCCGGAGGCCGATTCGCCGCAATATGTGTGGGATATCGTGGCGCGACGCATGATCCCCGCGCCCGAGCTTCGGCGGCAGTTTCTCAGCACAACAACGACGGCCCAGTCGCTCGAGTCGAAGGCCAATCGGCTTGCTGAACAAGCCTCGACACTGCAGGTGGCTGTGTTTCTTCGGAGGGTTGACCCAAGCATCCGCACAAGCACGATTGGCACTGAGAAAATCAAGTTGCGGCGATCGTTCCTCGATGCAAATCTCTCCGTGAATGATCGTCGTCTCCCGATCGGTGAAGAAGTCGGCGGCGGCACCCTGGGCGGAGCGCCCACATTGAATGGGACTGATGGCAATGGGGGGCTGCGGTACTCACTCGTGCGTCAGGTGCGTGCGGAGTTCAACATCCCCAACGCAAATTCCAACACGCGTCGCGACTTGATCGAAACACCGACGATCGCCGATGACAACTGGGCGTTCATCAGTCAGATCGGTCAGCGTGTGGTGGACAATCTCGGCAACATCTACACGATCGTCGGCAGCGAGACCCTCTTGGGTGTTCGTACCCTTCGGATTGATCCCCCCGTGCCCGCGTCGATCACGCCCACGGATGGTGCCGACAACTTATTGACCAGCCCGACCTTCACGGTTCAGGCCATTCGTCAACTGATCTTTACCCCGCAGGTTCCCGTCTCGGTCTTTGTTACAGAGGTGAAGCCATGAAGACCTCGCGTTTCAAAGCACCGGCCGGGCGTCCCGCGTTCACACTGCTCGAGATGCTCGTGGCTGTCGGCGCGGTGGCGTTGATCGCGCTGGGCATGGGTCGAATCTTCGGCGCAACCAGCGACACGCTCCGTGCCGGAAGACGCATCAGCGCTTTCAACGATTACGCCGCGATGGTCGAGCGCACGATGCGCAATGACTTTCAGGCGATGAGCCGCGATGGCTTTCTGGTGATTGTCAATGAGAATGCGTACAACCCGCAGCGGGCGCTGAATTTTCCATTCGGGCAACGTCGCGGCCCCATCCTCACATCCAAGGCCGCGAATGCGAACAGCCAGCCTCCTCGTCGGATCGATCAGGTGATGTTCTTTGCCGAGGGCAAGTTCATCTCGGCCCGCGTCCCGCTTGATCCATCTCGCGTGCCCACCAGCAATGAAGCGCGGATCTGGTACGGGCATGGGCTGCGTGAATACGACGACACAACTCCGCCAGCCAATCCACCGCAGCTCAAGCTCGATGACTTTGACGACCCGAACGTCAACAACCCGCGAATCACGCTGCCCTATTTCGGGCAGAATGGCCCGAATCAGTACGCCGCGAACTGGACCCTGTTGCGTCGGAGCGACCTGCTTGTTGAGCAGCAGTCGAATCCGCCGCCGCGTCCTGCCACCTCGATCTGGTCGGCTGACCAGTGGACCGACAATCAGTCTCAGAACGCGCTTCAACCGGCGCAGTCAAATATCTTTACGTTCGTAGCGCAGGCTGAACCTGCAGCGTTTACGCAGACTCGACCGATCCGCGGCAACACCTTCGCGGCCGGCGGCGAGTTCCGTCCGCTGACGGCGAGCGGGCTTGTCGATATCGTTTCCGGCAACCTGACGGATATCCGCTCAATGATTCTCGATGCGCAGCGTGGGGTTGTCGATCCCCTTCCGCCAATGCCGCAGGTGTTTGAATGGGACCGCATTCCTCCCTCCCCTCCCAACGGCCGCCCGGTGACAGGCTTCGAGCCTTCGGCAACGCTGGTCAATGGCGACTTTGCATCGGCATTGGCCATGCGGCGATGGATGCGTTACTCGCTCCCCGCCTCTCCGCGATTCACAAACCAGGCAACGTATAGTGCTCACGGCGGGCGCCCGCGTTACCAGCTCACACCCCCCGATTATCTCGGCACAATCTCGAACGGTGGGGCGATCCACGACCCGCAGAACGAGTTTCGTCGGACCGATCAGGTCATGCTCACGGCATCAAACTTTGTGCCGGGGTGTACGGAGTTCATTGTCGAGTGGTCATTCGGAAACACACGCCCGGTCGTTGCGGGTCAGGCACGCTCGGGTGAGCTGATCTGGTATGGCAAGAACCGGTATTCAGATCTGAACTTTGATGGCATCATCAACACAACCGGCAACACCAGCCCTGACTTGGCCACACAACCGTATCGCAATAATCTGGCTCCACGTCCGAGCATCACGGGCTATGTCAACGATCCTTTGCCGGTGGCCCCCGGTCTGATCGATGGCTATGCGACCGACTATTACTTGAGCAGCGGGGTCGAATCGCCGCGCCCTTGGCGGCTTGATCCGAGGATTATCCAAGAGGAACGCCTCGACGAAGTTCTCTACACCACCTTCGGCTACTACGACGCCTCCTTCGCACCCGACTCTATGACCTCGTTCAACGCCCCCGGCCAGCCCTCGACCATGCCCGTCCCCTGGCCCAAGCTCATCCGCATCACCATGAGCATTGTTGATCCGACCGATCCCTCTGGTGCGACTGAGCAGACCTTGCAGTTTGTCTTTGAAGTGCCCGAGGCCAAGGCTCGCGGCCAGTCCATCAACTGATTCTTCATCGTCACCTGCTCGCCGACACTCGGCATCCTCTTCAGCGTCTTGCTTCACCCGTTCCCAGTCCACAGTCCTTTCGGAGAACAGACCCATGCCTATGCGCACCACATCGAGCAGCACACCAACCGGGCGCGGCAAGCGCCGCGCGGTGGCGCGACGGTCGATCCGCCAGCATGCTGGTGTTCACGATCGCGGCACGATCCTGCTGATGGTGCTGGGTGTTCTGGCACTGATGGCGATTATCGCGGTGGTCTATGCCGCGCTCGGCAAGTCGGATAGGGCGGCGAGCGCCTCGATCGTTAGGAGCACGCGTGTAGATGATCAGGTCGATCAGATTGCCGACTACCTCAGCGGCGTGATTCGCGACGATCTCTTCTCGACGTACATGCTCTCGGACGGGCGGCCCGCGGGCCAGAGCGGCACCCTGCGGTGGGAGGGCACCGACTATGCGCACACTGATCCGCAGATGCTCTCGCAGTTGCCGTTGCCAGCAGAGAATGCCAACCGTGCGCCGTATCGGTTTAACCCAGCGGGCACGTACAACACACGCAGGACAGTTGGCAACGCTCCCGACCCGCGACAGCCGAGCGATCCGTTTCTTGCTTCGAGCGAGCCTGAGTGGCTGACATTCAAGGCTGGTCAGAACAACCCGACCGATGCGCGACGGCCATACCTCGATAAGCAGGATTGGCCCGCGATCAGCAACTTCGCACCCAGCGGAAACTTCGTCAATCTCTTCTACCTTCGCAATCGCTTCAAGGCCGAGTCGGGCTTCGGCAACGATGCCTCCGGCAGCCCGCGATTGAGCGAGAACCTCTCGTTGCTCGATGAGAATGGGAATGTGACGTTCGATCTGCCCAACAGCGGTCCTTTGGCCAACCCTAAGCGCCCGGCCGATTGGACCAACAACCAGATCAGTGCTTTCCGTCCGATGTATGACGCTGTGGGCATCGATGTGAACAGCCCCGACCATATCAACTACCAATGGTGTGATACGGATGGCGACGGGTTTGCGGATGCCCGATGGTTTGAGCTTGTGGATGTCTGGAATCAGAGGGATGTCCGCGCCGTGATCCCAAACTCCGGGCGCGCCAGGCTCTTCATCGCGGCACGATGCAAGGATCTTTCCGGTTCGGTCAATGTCAACACGGCGGGCGACATGAACGGCCCGCCCGGTTATGTGCCGGACACGGGCTTTGGAGGGCTTGCGATCCATCTTCTGCCCGGAAGCGGGCCGCAGGATGTAGACCTGCTCCGCATTCTCGGTCGCTCTGACGGGCTCGATTCGCTGGGTGCCAACGGTGAGTGCTACCGCGAGTGCGCGCAGCCACCAACCAACTCGGCGGGCGATTACCGCGCGTTTGGTCCGAACGAATCGCTCGCGGGTGGCAGCGGGGCGTATCTTTCCATGTGGGCCATGCGAGATCCCGCGCGCACAACCCCCGCCAACAACGGCACGCAATACAACCGTGTGCTGCCTAAAGAGATTCGTTATCCCGCCAGCAGCAATCTTCCCCTGCCTTCGGCGGTTGATCGTCTGCAATATTACAGCCGGTTCGGATCATCTTTGGGTGGCGCACGCTACACCGGCGTGAACAGCCGCGAGGTTGTCGGCACGTTTGATGCGGCCGATGAGCTTGAGCTTCGCACGTTTGAATCGGTGAACGACTCGACACGGCAGTCGCGCCTCGAAGCGGTCACGACCGGGCGCGCAAGCACGGTGCCAGCCCTTGAGCGCTACGACCCGCTGCGGAGCAATCGCCCACGCAATGTCGAGATGAGCGGGCGCGATGGCGCAGTGGCATCAAACGAAGCACTGCTCGCGGCCGAGGTCGATGTGCGCCGCCTGCTCACGACGATGAGCGCTTCGCGCCAGTTGGTGGATCGCGCGGTCGCCTCCGCCGAGGCGTTCGACCCGACCAAGCCCGAGAACAATCTCCGCACGGATGCGACGCAGCTGATTGCCGGTCTGAGAACATCGACAAGCTCGGACGCGCAGGATCTGGCCCGTCTCAAGCACGCCTACACCGCCGTGTTCTTCCGCGAATATGCCGATGCGCTCATGCCCTACACCGATTCGGACCTCTTTCCCGATGCGTGGGACCCGATCAAAGGTTCTGGGCTTTCTTATGGTGGGCGAACCGAGCTTGCGTACATGATGGCGGCGCACCTGGCCATGAACCTTCGCGCCTCGGTCGGCGAGAAATACCTCGGGCAGGATGGTCCTGAGTCGCAGATTCCGCCGGTCGCTACGCTCGACATGACCCCCGCATCGGTCGATGCCATGGCGGGCGGTTCGCTCTACACCGATCAGTATCCGTGGCCGAAGCTCAACTTCGGGACCAATGTTGCGGGCAAGCGGCGTCTCACGCCCGACAACGCGTTCATCAAGGGCACACAGGTTGATACCAGCACAGGCGGAGTCGCGAAGCGCAACGTTTTCGGCATCACGCCGCAGCCCTTCATCACGCACGCCACGGCCATGAACTTCTTTGTCGATGCCCCACCAACCATTGGCGGCGATGACGATGTCTCCGGGCGATACACAACCGGACCGATGCCCGAGCCGCGCGACCCGATCACCATCAACATCGCGCAGAAGCTGGATAACCCCGACTTTCTCTTCTCGGTCATCGCCTTCCAACTCACCAACCCGTTTGATGTTGCGGTTGATATCGAGCCCGAGCTCTTTGATACGCGCTCGTTCTATTATATTGAGTATGCCGGCCGCACCTACCGCCTTCGCCCGCAGGATACGGCCAATAACATGGGCTCGGGCTTCAAGGAGACGCTCGACAGCGGCATGGGCGAAACAAAGCTCCATCCGCGCGAGACACGGGTCTACTACGCCACCTTCCCGGCGGGACGGCTTGAGGTCGAGACCCGCGTGAACGACGCTCGTGCAGGCATCGCCAGTCGGCTCGGTATCCCGCAGAGTTCGACCATGTTTGATCTGGAGAGTTTCTCCGAGCATGAGTTTGGCGAGTTTCCTATTCACATGGCGCTTGTATATCCCGAAACCGGCGTTGCTGTGAAGGCCCAATCCGGAGAGTTGACCAGCGCAGACCTTCACGCGACTCAGGAAGATTACCTGGTGCCGCCGCCCGCAGGCTTGGTTCCCGGTATGCCCCGGCTTGACGCCACACGCCCAGAGCGTCGCGTGGTGAACCTCTGGCGCGTGATTCGTGATGAGCAGCGACCCCTCGAAGGCCCACAGCCGGGCACGAGCACGGTCGGCATCGATGGCCCGACGGCCAACAACAGTCGCTTGAACGATCAACTCGTCGATCGCCTGCGTGATCCTTCGGCCCAGCAGCAATACGCCGACGGTGTGCTGATCACTTCGCTGATCGATCCATTTGGTGCGGGAAACCTCGGCCTGCAAGTCCCCAACACCAGGTCCGGTGACGATAGCGCGGGTGTCGCGGCCGCGTATGACAATATCGGCTTCGCCTTCGCAACCTACGCGAGCATCAGCCGTCCAACCAACCCGGCAACACCGACGGTTGATGAGCCCGACTGCCAGCTCGGCGCCATGCCGATCTGGTGCTTTGAGGCCAAGGCCGACAATCAGATTCTTCGCAGCACGGCAACGCCGAATATCAGGCTCAGCATGAATCAGGAGAGGGTCGCGACCGGCCTGCCTGATGGTGACGATTTCCGTGCCAACCGCAACTCGTCATACGACAGTTTGGGCGAGATGATCGACGATATCTGCAGCATCGGCGGCTCGATCTTCGTTGATAGTGACCTGCACAAGAAGGTTGAAGAGAAGACCAACAACCCCTACAGCACGATCGATATGCTGCTGCGTACCAACGCGCAGACTCCGCCCGGCCTTCCGCGCGAGGTCAAGGGTTACACCAAGATCGCGCCCGTCTTCCGTGGCTTTAGCGGCAACGACAACTTCGTCGCCGGTGCGACAAACAGCAACAGCCGCGGCCTCTTCTCGCGTGTCGGCGACCTGCTGCTCCCGCTGGCGATCGGCCCTTCATACGACCCGCTCGCCGTTGGCAACGATGTCAACGCGCCGGATATTCTGGTGGTGAGCCCGGGTGCCGAACGCATCAAGAACCTCGAAGCACAGTGGACGACACTCGCCGAAGCGCTCGCGCTCGTGGGTGATTACTACTCACCGACCAATCCTGAACACCCCTACTTTCAGTTCGGTCGCGACACACGCTCGATCGTTGCTCCGGGCGCGGTCCCGGCCATTCCCAAGTCTGACCGTGGGTGCCTGATGCTCGATGCGTGGGCTCCGTACCTCGAGCGCGACAACAACACCTTCTTCAATCCTGGCATCGATGAACCGCTCGGCAACGGCATTCCCCTCGCCCTCAATATCCTCGATCAGTTCAGTGTTTCCGGGCAGGCCGGATGGTCGGGCGTGCCCGTCCCGCTTCCGGATCTTGACCGCATTTCCGAGATCGTCGGTGGTGTGCGGCAGGGCTCGGCCACCCAACCTGTGCACGGCCTGATCAACATCAACACCGCGCCCCGCACCGTGATGCGTGCGCTGCCGCTGCTCGCGCCGCGGTTCTCCGGTTGGCTCAAAGGCCCCGCCACAGATCCGACCACCACGCTCGCTGCGAGGATCAATCCGTCGCGTCTGGTGCCGCCGGTGCCAGCGATGTTGTGGGATAACACGCAGCCGCTCTCCCACTGGGATATCGCCACCACACTTCAGGCCTATCGCGATAAGCTCGCGCTCAACACGCGCCGCTTTGTTTCCGGGCAGAGCGGCGCGCCGGTTGAGGTCAACTTTCGCGATGATCGCACAGGTGCAGGTCCGTTTCGCAAGGCACCCGGTACCAACACCGATGTCACGGGTCGAGAGGATGCCACCGGCATCGATCACCTCCGCACCGGGAGCGGGTTCAAGTCGATCGGCGAGATCATGCTCGCCGAGATCCGCAAATCGACCGACTCGCGCGTGCGCTCAAACAACACCGGTTCCGGAACCGTCGCACCTGATATCGACAACAGCATTACGAGGCTCGGGCTTGATAAGCTCGCCAACTACAGCCCCGCGCTCGATGCGGGCGTGGTCTTCAACGCGGCCAGCACAACCTACGAATCCGACCGTGTCGTTGATGACTACTCCGAGAAGCTCACCATCGCCAACGCCGTGCTGAACACCATCACGGTTCGGTCGGATGTCTTCTGCATCTGGTTCGTCATTCAGGGCTACACCCCCGAAGATGTCGCGGTAGAGGATGGCTTCCCCATGGTGCCCAGCATCGCGCGCCGCTACGTGATGGTTGTCGATCGCTCCAACGTCATCACAGCCAACGCACGCCCACGGATCGTCATGCTGAAGGAAGTCCCGCTCCGTTGATGCGGCACCACCCCGAGGGATTTTTGTCCGGCTCGCGTCCAAGGTCGTGATGCCGGACCCTCGCCATCGGTGTATCATGCCCCCGCCCAGGGTGTAGCTCAGCTTGGTAGAGCGATTGGTTTGGGTCCAATAGGCCGCAGGTTCGAATCCTGTCACCCTGATTTTTTGCGAGATCAACCCCTTCGGCGAGCACGTCGAAGGTTTTTTTTGGCGTACGTTTTTATGTACCGCACGAATAGTTCAACCCGCCAGCCAAAGCGCTGCAGGAAAGCGTTGATTCGGGCTTGGGGATCCCCGGATATGAACCACGTTTGAACTTCATCTTCAGGATCCAACGCCCCTAGAGCGCTTTCACCCCTCACGTAGCGAATACCCGCAGTGGCGGAAGCAGTTGGCGGCGTCGGTGGAGGTGGCGCGGTCGAGGACGCTCTGCATCGAGGTCCAGAGGGCGTGCTGGGTGCGGAGGG
>Ga0209490_10000447_pt1 | contig 41613 bp, 42 predicted proteins | sample MAT06_FD_187209 | JGI IMG/M metagenome (GOLD analysis project Ga0209490, IMG submission 187209) | Freshwater microbial communities from Lake Fryxell liftoff mats and glacier meltwater in Antarctica - MAT-06 (SPAdes) (version 2) | ecosystem: Environmental > Aquatic > Freshwater > Ice > Liftoff...
TCAGCCGCTTAGCCACTTCCTTGAGAATGCTATCGTCGGTTAGCTGTTCGTTAATTTTTATAATACGCCAAATATGGCGAATAGAGCCTATTAATCAATACTATTGGCCATAAGTGACGATTTGGTAAACTGCAGCTGTTTTTAAAGATAGTTTCTTCCGAAGGATGAGCCGTCGTTTTTTAGATGCCCGCCATCCACTGGATAGCCCTTGATGGTGATGGACTTGATAATGCCTGTGGCCCATTTGCGGAACTGATAGCCAGAGGTTATTCGAAATGTTCTGAGCAACTGTGTCCTCCGGCAACCTGCTGTCCGTGTAGATGTTCCTGAGGTGGTTGTTAATGGTATGGCTTTCCACGTCGTAGAGCTGCCCCATGATTTTCCTGCTAAGCCAGACATTTTCGTCGGCGTAAACGGCTGCCACACTGCCATAACCACTGGCCGCCAAAAAAGTCAGACACTCCGCCGCCGATGAGCGGGCCAGCGAGATGCCCTACAACCCATTACTTTTGATTTCATTCTGCTCTGTTTTCTGGCGTTGCTCCCCCTGACCCCTGCGCACCCAGACGGCGAGGATGGCAAGGTCTGAGGGGTTGACGCCGGAGACGCGGGAGGCCTGGCCAAACGAGTGGGGGCGGATTTGCCTGAGCTTTATCCGGGCCTCGGTTTTTAGGCCCTGGACGAGATCGTAGTCAACCCATTCGGGAATGGTTTTGTCTTCCTGGGTTTTGGCCCGTTCGATTTGGTGGAGTTCGCGCTCGACGTAACCAGCGTATTTAATGTCGGTCTGCGCCTGCTCGGCGATTTCATCTGGAACCTGTTTAAATTCATCCGGCAACTGCGGCCATTCAAACTCGGGCTTTTTTAACCAATCGTGAAGCGTTCGGTTCTCCACCCGCGCGCGAATTAATTGGTCTTTGAGGACATCGATCGCCGCCTTCTTTTCACGCACTTTTTGCAGGCGTTCGTAACCGGCCAAGCCGACCTCTGCCCCTATTTCCGTCAGCCGCAGATCCGCATTGTCCTGGCGCAAAAGAAGTCGGTATTCTGCCCGCGAGGTAAACATGCGATAGGGCTCTTTGGTTCCTTTGGTCACGAGGTCATCGATGAGAACCCCGAGATAGGCCTGATGCCGACCGAGGATCAGGGCGGGTTTGTGCTGAACCTTAAGAGCGGCATTGATCCCAGCCATAAGCCCCTGCCCGGCAGCTTCCTCATAACCGGAGGTGCCGTTGATTTGACCGGCGAAATAAAGACCTGATACTTTTTTGGTTTCGAGCGTGGGTTGAAGTTGGGTGGGTGGGCAGAAGTCATACTCGACGGCATACCCGGCCCGCATGATTTCGACATTTTCCAAGCCCTCAATGCTTCGGATGAATTCATACTGCACTTCTACCGGAAGACTGGTGGAGCAACCGTTGATGTAATACTCGTCTGTGTGTCGGCCTTCAGGTTCCAAGAAAACCTGGTGCCGGTCCTTATCGGCAAAGCGAACAATTTTGTCTTCGAGGGAGGGGCAATAACGTGGCCCGACCCCTTCAATGATGCCGCAATAGAGGGGGGATTTATCCAAGTTGGATTTGACGATTTCGGCTGTCTTAAGATTTGTGTAAGTGATCCAGCAGGGAATTTGTTCCACGTGGAACATTCCTTTCCCCCCTACCCTTTCCCAGTGGTTCAACGTAAAGATATCGTGTTTACCTTTGGTCACGCGCTCGGGCATGAAGGTGAACATACAGGGAGGTTGGTCCCCGTCCTGTCTTTCCAGTTTGCTGAAGTCGATGCTTTTACCATTGAGTCTTGGTGGAGTTCCGGTCTTGAGACGCTCGACTTCAAAGCCTAGGCGCCGAAGGCAATCGGAGAAATCGCTGACCCCATCGCCCATGCGGCCACCCGTGACATTTTTGAGGCCGACGTGCATCAGGGCTTTAAGAAAAGTGCCGGTGGTGATGATGACGGATTTGGTTTCGTAGCGGACCCCCATGTTGGTGACGACAGCAAGGACTTGGTCATCTTTGATTTCGATATCGCCAATGTTGCCCTGCTTAAGGTCGAGATTGGGTTGGGCTTCGATGGTCGCCTTCATTCGGAACTGGTAGGCTTTTTTATCCGCTTGAGCCCGGGGGGCGCGAACGCTGGGGCCCTTCTTCATGTTCAGCATCCGGAACTGAATTCCGGTGGCATCCGTGTTAAGCCCCATCTCACCGCCCATCGCATCGATTTCGCGAACGATATGACCTTTAGCCAAACCACCGATCGCAGGGTTGCAGCTCATCTGCCCGATAGTGTCGAGGTTCATGGTCAGCAGCAAGGTGCGGCAACCCATTCGGGCGGCGGCGAGAGCGGCTTCGCAGCCGGCATGGCCGGCTCCGGCCACGACGACATCATAAGGTGTGGGATAATGGAACATCAGGTTTTGGAAAAGTAGCGGACTTTGGGCATTCCGGCAAAGTGGGAATCCATGGTCCAGAGAGTTGCGTTGTACGCCTGGGCCGTGGCCCAGATAATACTAGCGAAAAGAGGCAATGCTGAGTTGGCCGCGCGGAGCGCCAATTCTTCATCGAGAGACACAACCTGCCCCTGACACATGGCCATGCTGGCCTGCACGGCTTTTTCTTCACCGCCTCGACGCAGGATGATTTTATAGACTTCCAAAAAACAAATGCTTGGGACGATAAGAGACTCGAAGTTTTCTACAGTTGCCGCCACCAGATCCGCCTTCTCCGTATCTGCCAGATATTCAATCCATAAAGAAGAATCAACGACGTTCATAAAATGCGGTCGTCTTCCCTCTCGGAATCGGTGTTCATGCCCCTGAGAATACCACGCATTTCCCGGATAGGCTTGACCGGGACCAATTGAATACCGCCATTTAGATGAAAGGCACGGAAGCGTTGGCCTGGCTCCAATTTCATCTGTTCCCGGATTTTTTGGGGAATGACGACCTGATACTTGGGCGAGAGTGTAACGGGATCATCCATTATCGATTGAATCATGGTATGACGATACATCGATCGATCAACCGGGTCAATAGATCCTTTTTGGTTGGCCCTCATTTGAAGGAATCAGCTGTCGAATCAAACGCCCAGAGGGGCAACTTAAGATAAGAAACCATCTAAGTCGAGATGGCACGATATCGTTTTAGAGGCTGTTAGTAAATTTCGCCAAGAAGCTCTCCAATCACTTTGACATAATGGATCGCGGACCTGAGCTGAATCTTGGAGCGATCGCATTGTTGACGGGCGAAGTCATGCAAAAACATTTGCAGGCCCGAAAAAAAAGGACATTGTTGAACAAAACACCATCCCGTCATTTATGAAACGAATCCTATCCGCCCCGTCCCTTGTCACCCTGCTTTTTTTGCTTCTTCCTACACTGGCTCAAGCGCATACCGGGGTAGGTCACACCGACAGTTTGAGTCACGGTTTCCTGCATCCCATCGGCGGGTTGGATCATCTTCTGGCCATGCTTGCCGTCGGGCTCTGGGCCGCCCAACTGGGTGGCCGTGCGCTCTGGGCCGTCCCCACCACCTTTGTCTCAATCATGGTTCTGGGTGGAGTGCTAGGCATCACGGGTGCAGGACTACCTTTCGTGGAGCAAGGCATCGTTGGCTCCGTCCTCATCCTCGGTGTTCTCATCGCCGCAGCCGTCCGTCTTCCACTTGCTGCCAGTATGGGACTGGTGGGACTCTTCGCTCTTTTTCACGGCTTCGCGCACGGCTCAGAAATGGCTGCGGGCTCTTCCGCCTTAAGCTACAGCATGGGCTTTGTGCTGGCCACCTCCCTACTACATCTGACCGGCATCGGTCTCGGAATGATCATCCAGAAAACGGCCCGTCCTGTCCTCGTCCGCTGGGCGGGGGGCGCGGTTGCTGTGGCCGGGCTTTATCTCATGGTCGGCTGATTGCTTTCAGGCCATGCGCCTTTGATTTCGCGTGCGTTGAAAGCAGAAAAGTGTTGCTTGGGATCTTCCAGCCCACCGCCCCGATTCACTTGCACTTCGCGCCATCAAACCTGGTGATCTGTCGCAGCACATTACAGGGGAAAGATTAGGAAAGTGGTCTCCTGCTCCATGCCGTCATCCTGATCCGTCTCAGACGGAGAAGGATGACAGTTGAAGGCGTAAGTCTGGTCTGTTAGCTCAATAATAATGAGCCAAGTTTTTTGTGCCTAAATCCTGACACAATAATCTGTGCCGTTTGATCTGCTATGAAACCTTTGGAGTGACGAAAATAAAAATCAGACTGATCGAAAAGCAGAATCCATTGTGGCAGGAATTTTCCGGTCAATTGTAGCCAAACCCCTTCAGTCGTCCTGAAGGAAGTAAAGGACCCACCCCGACACAGGCCGGGGCAGCCAGGCATTATTTAAAGATTTCGTTAGAATCCTCATACCCAATTAAATAACAGGATATTACCTCTAGCTCCTCCGCTTCACTCAGGATGACCCGGGGAGGCAAACAAAAAACCGCCGGACTCCGAGGAGTGCGGCGGTTTTTAGTGTTTCTATCCGTGACTCAGAGAGTCTGGAGGAAACGAACCAGCTGTTCGCGGTTCGGGCTGGTGGCGTGGCGGACATAAAACCCCGAATTGGCCACAGCCAGTTGCAGCGAATGTCCGAGGCTCAGGCCCAGCAGACGGCCAATGAGGAAACCGGCATTGAAGTGGTCTCCGGCACCGGTGGTAATCTTGGGTTTCGCCGTGAACGGTCCGGTGACGAAGGCTTCGCCTTCCGCATCGGCTCCGCAGGCAAACTCCACGGGGTGCACCACCACGGTGTGAAGAACCAGCTTCTCGCGGATTGCGCCGGCCAGGGAGGCATAACCTTTTTGGCTGCGGGGAAATTTCTTCAAACGAAGAACTTTGGCCACATGTAGGGCTTCGCTTTCATTAAGCCCAAGAACAACATCATGATATTGCTGGAATTCGCCGATAATTTTCAGGGCGGCCAACAAGTCGGCATCGATACGCTTGGCGGGATCTGCCAGGTCAAAAAACAACACTTTCCGCTTTTCATCTTTGCCGGGTTTGAATTCGCTGAGGATTTTTTTCCACAGGGCGGACATGTGGGGAAGCATGGTCCAGTTGACCATGGCAATGAAGTTGGCCTGGTTCCAGAGCTTGCGAAAGTTTTTGTCGCCGAAACGTTTCTTGATGGTTTCCCAGCTGACTTCGTGAACGGAGCTGTGCTGGCCGAACATCAGTTTACCATCGCCGAATTCGAAGGCGGAGGTCAGACCAGGTTCCGCAATACCGTGAATCTTGGCACGCTTGGCGAATTCGCTGTAAACGGGATGGACTTTGGGGTAGCCGACCATGCCGAGGTATTCGACTGGGGCGCCGAGGGTGCTGAGAGCAAAGGCCATGATGGGTCCATTGCCGCCAAGTTTTTCAAGAGTGTTGACCGTTTCAAAATTGGCACTTCTTCCGGCCGCTGCTTCGACGCGCTTGGAAAAGTCCTTGATGGAACGGAAGGGCGTGTATTTGGTGACGCTTTGTCGCTGATCAACCACTTCGACAATGGTGTCCACGAAGCCATCAAAACCCACTAATCCATTATATTTCAGGAGTTGGGCTCTGGATCCAATAAGCCTCTCTGCTGTCTGTCGCGCTAAACGTGAATCGGTCATAAGCGATCGATAGTAGCAAGTTTTGGCCGTCTGACAAGCTTGAAGAGAGCCGTTGGCGGGAAGTTTGGGCTAATCATGCCTCCGAACTGCCCCGCCACCCAGCTAAGATTGCCGGACAAAAGACCAGAATCAGTCCAATGCCCAGTCGACTTTGACTTCCTGTTTCAGCTTGGTCTTGTTGCTTTCAAAATACACTTTTCCGTGTTGGGCTCCGTATTCGTGGATCAGCTTGGTGGCTTTGACATCATAACAGCAGTATTGGGCAATTTCGAGAACTCTTCCCTGCTTCCACCATTTAAGGGCTTCCATGCCATCGGCCGTTTTATTGATTCCCATGGAAGCCTGGGCCACCGCGTCGAGTCCAACACGGTGGCCGAGTTTTTCCTCAATACTGACCATTAAATCAAGGCTGGGCACCTGGGAGAAGTCAAAGCAGGCGTAGGGCTCCAGGACGGTGTAATCGAAGCGGATGATATTAAAACCGACAACAAGATCAGCCCGCTGAAGTTCTTTAACCAGCTCCGGGACCTGCTTTTCTTGATAAATCTGGTAGCCCCCTCTGGCAGTACTGTAGGTAACACCGATGGCCACCTTCATGTCCCGGATGTTTCCCCAGCCCCCCACCTCTTGGGCACTCTTTTGGGTTTCAAGGTCGAAATAGACAATGTTACGGGGCATCCCGAAAAGTAACCGCAAAGACTTCTCTGAAAAGATAATATTCTCAAAGATGTGGAACAGAAACTCCCTCTTCGTGCGAGCGACCTTGCGTCGCGAAAGGCCGGGCCTGCCACCTCAAGCCTCGCGAAGCAAGGTCGCTCCTACAAAAAAAGAAGGGGCAATACGGGATCGATTTGGTTTAGTAAAAGAGGTCTACGTTTCATTAATGCTGTATGGAAATTGTGGATCCCTAGGTCTGCGCCAGCCTGAGTTACGCTTCATCCTGTTTAGAGCGCAAGTGAAGGAAGGCACTTCGGCAAAAAAACTTTTAGGGAAAAGAAAAACGCGGACTCACCAGTCCGCGTCTTCTAAGGAGGAAGAACAAAATGTATAAAACTATCTATAAACTTAGACAGGCCTCCTCATCAAATGTTCAAAAAAAGATAAAGAATTTTCAAAGCCTTGCTGGACAAGACTCGATAAAAAAATTCAAAAGTATATATCTAGTTGGCTCACAACCTCTTACAGATCTTTACTTTAACCGGAATTATTTTCCAAGAGGTTGTTTGGAAGGTGACTTTGGAGCAAAAAGGACCAATATCTGTCTAAATTTAAACACAAAAAGCGGGACAAACCTCTGCAAATGGGAAAAAACCTGTTGACGGTCTCTTTCTTTGCACTATAAAGACTGAAGTATTCATCAAAGGAGTGCATGGCACGAGTTGTGCTTTGCATGATGAACAAGGTTCGTGAAATTCACTTACCAAATAAACAAACAATAGGAGAAAAACTAAAATGAATAAATGGATTACAAGTCTGTTTGCCGTCGCCCTGACAAGCACCGTCGCTTTTGCTGACGTGGCTGCCCCAGCGGTTTCCGCAAAGGACCTCGAAAAGGTAGTTGACGAAGCTATCTACGTTGAAACCAACACCAAGGGTGTTGTTCTCAGCGGTTACGTTGATGCAGGTTATATGTACAACTTCCAGGGTGCTGGTCAGCCCGGCGTTTCCGCCTCTGACAACACAGCCCGTGGAGACTTCAGCCTGAACGCATTCAAATTGACACTGCAAAAGTCTTTGTCTGACGCGAATGAATTCCAAGCCGGTTTCCGCGCCGACGTCAAAATCGGTGAAGATGCTAATAACCTCAGTGGCAACGGTGCTGTCGGCTCTTCTGACACCATCTCATTGGACCAAGCTTATGTCATCGTCCGTGCCCCTATCGGCAACGGATTGGACATCAGTGTCGGTAAATTCTACAGCCTGCTCGGTTACGAAGTAGACGATCGTCCAGCCAACTTGAACATCACGTTTGGTTACGATTATTTCTTCGCAACGACTCATCAGACCGGTGTGAAATTGTACTATCCAGTGAACGACATCATCGAACTCCAGGTTGCGATCACCAACGGTTCCTCGTTGGATTCCAACAGCGCCAACCTCGGCGGTGTTGCTGATTCCAGCAGCGATGGTTACGGCGTGAGCGCCACGATCAACATCAAAGCTCCAGGCGGCAATGCCAACTGGTTCCATGGTGTTTATGGCAGCAGCGGAGCTGCTGATGGATTCACAACGGAAAATGAAGGCGTCTTCATGTATAACACATGGGGAAACTGGGCTCCCAAGTTCGCCAACGACAAGCTCCTCTTGGGCTTCAGCGCTACTCTCGCTGACGTCAACGACGCCACTGTCGATGGTGAAGGTTATACCTACGTGACCGGTTCCTTGTATGCTAAATATCAGTTCACTGATATCTTCAGCCTCGCTGGTCGTGGTTCTTACCTCCACTCGGACAGCGGCTTAGGTATTCCCTCGGCCTTTGACGGGAACCTCAGCGCGGACGCTTACTCCTGGACACTCACCGCTGGTTTCAACTTGCTTGAAAACCTCTTGGTTCGTGCTGAGTATCGTATTGACCTCGCTGATGAGTCCACCAACGGAATTGCTAACACCGTTTCGGCTCAGGTTGTCTATACCTTCTAATCGTTTAGTTTAACTACGATTCAGATCTGAAGCCCCGGTCTCACGACCGGGGCTTCTTTTTTGTCCAAAAATAAAGGGTGTTCTACCAGCTTAATGTCATTCCCGACAAACTCCGCCTGCCCCGATGAGTCTGGGCAGAACCCACCGTTCTGAATCCGCCCCATACGGGCGACTCCTCTTTTCTTGGCGCCCTTTGCGTTTTACGCGAAAATCAAACTGCATGCTTCAGGCTAAAGCCAGAAGAACCCATCTTGACAATTAAGGCCAAGTTAGCCAAGTTGTTGAAATGTTGACTTCGACCATCTCCGAGACCAAAGACCATCTGAGCGAGCTTTTGGAAAAAGTCAAAAATGGTGAAGTTCTCGTGATTCTGGATCGCAAGACTCCGGTAGCCAGAGTCGAACGAATACCCGGAATGCCTGCTTCCAACCCACACCTCATACCCCCAAAAATCAGAGGCACCTCATTGCAAGTACTGAATCTCCCGATCGGGGGAAAGAAAGGAGCTGTTTCCGGAGCTCTCGCTACGCTGCTTGAGGAGAGGGAAGGCGGTTTATGATCTTTTGGGATTCCTCTGCATTGTTGCCGCTCTTGACTTGGGAACATGAAACAGAGTTGAGGGAGTCTCAACTCCGCGCTGAAGCTGAAATGGTTGCCTGGTGGGGAACACGGATGGAATGTCATTCAGCCATTCGCCGCAGGGAGAGGGAAGGTGGATTAACGTCCGAGTCTGTGCGGAAAGCTTTAGTCCGCCTGGATCATCTATCCACGTCATGGTATGAAGTAAGTCCCTCCGAAACTATCCGCCTACGGGGGGAACGTCTTTTGAAAGTTCACCCTCTTAGAGCAGCGGATGCCCTACAGCTAGCTGCGGCTCTTTTGGCCTTCAATGAAAAAACAGCAGGCGTAAAACTATACACAGCTGATTCCCGCCTGGCACAAGCTGCTGAACTAGAGGGCTTCACGTTGTTTTAAGCCTGAATCAATAAGGGATGTAAGAGTTCCAACCCGTAGGGCAATGAGAAAAGGCTGATTGAGGACAAAAGGTTTGGCAGTAACTACAGAAGGGACGGGATTCCTAAAAAGGCTTTTTTTCCGAAAAGGAGAACGGGAATCCTTGTCCGCTGTAAAAAAAACGACAGGGATGTCCGTTCTCGCTCCCCCTCAAAAACCTCCCACCGACTCTCCTATCTTAGTGCCCTTCGGATCAGACCCCAATGTTTCTCAAAGGCAGGACAAAAACACTTTCTGCAAAAGTATAAGATTGGGTCTGTAAAACGATGAAAATGAGTGCCTTAGAAAAAATGACTGTTTCTCTCATTCTGAGAACTTAGACCTTTAAAAGATGTTTTGAGGAGATAATGAATGTGGGATAAAGGTCTGCCCCTAATAGTTCACCCTGAGCGAAACGAAGGGCCAGAAGCTACACCCAATGATATTTCTTCACTTACAGATAAAACTACATCGAGAGTTATGTCCTGTGGGTTCTTCACAGTGTTCAGCTTAACGAAAAACGCTGTTTACTAAAGGTTGTCATTTCCAACATCTTTCAAATAGAGTTCATTAGGGGTCAACTTAAGGCGGATCGAAGAATCGGACCTGCTCCTACCCATCGTACCATGATGCGCAATCTGTTAGAAAAAAGGCCGCCCTACTTTGTCATCCCGAGCGGAGCCGAGAGATCGTCATGCGCGACCTCAACAGGAGGATTTGATCGAAAGATTACGCCACACAATCCTTCGACTGCCGCCGCCCAGGCTATAACGGGAGAAGTAGGTCGGGATAGAGGAAAAGGAAACGGAAATGTCCCCCGTAGGCGGAGAGGCCAGAGGCTGAACAATAAGACAGCGAATCAAAGCGGATCAGGACTTAACCCAAATTAAAACCCTAAATTCCCCGAGGACGACTACGGGTCGTCCTACCGAAAGAAACCCTTTCCTTCCGATTGGCACGGCCCTTGCTTTAGAACATAAACCTTGTTCTTTGCCCGATGTTGATCGGGGAGAGAAACAACTAAAGAAACCCAAAAAAGGAGAGAAGGAATGAGTAAATGGATGAAACATATTGCTGCCGCCCTAGTGGTCGGCGCAATTACTTGGTCACTGGCCGACGCACCTTGTGTGATGGCCCAGGATGCGCCCGCCGAAGCGGTCGCAGCAGTAGTAGAAGCAGCTCCGGAAGCTGCGCCAGAGGATGCGGGTCCTTCTGTTGAATTGTTCACAGTCAACAATACCTGGATGATGGTAGCCGCCGCCTTGGTGTTCTTCATGAACCTTGGCTTCGCCTGCGTTGAAACTGGTCTGACCCGGTCTAAAAACACGGTCAACATCCTGTTTAAAAACGCACTGGTTCCCTGCTTAGGCATCCTTACCTACGCCTTGTGCGGATTCAGCCTGATGTATCCGGGCTTCGATTACGACGCCGGAGCCAATGGATGGTTCGGATTTGCCCAATGGGGTATCACGACGGATGCAGCCGGAGTCACTTCCGCCTACAACGTTGGTTACACCTACTGGACCGATTTCCTCTTCCAGGCAATGTTCGCCGCCACCGCGGTCACCATCGTATCTGGTGCGGTTGCTGAGCGTATTAAACTCTCCTCATTCATGATCTTCGCTTTCCTCTATGGCGCCTTCATTTATCCGATCGCCGGCAGCTGGAAATGGGGAAATGGATGGTTGAACAACCTCGAAACCCCTTTCTATGACTTCGCAGGTTCCACCCTCGTTCACTCCGTGGGCGGTTGGGCAGCTCTTGCTGGTGTCATCATCCTCGGACCCCGCCTCGGCAAATATGTTGACGGCAAAATTCGTCCGATCCTTGGTCATAGCATGCCTTTGGCTACCATTGGTGTTTTCATCCTCTGGCTCGGCTGGTTCGGCTTCAACGGCGGTTCCGTTCTGTCCGCTGACCCGGCCCTGGTTTCCCTGACCTTGGTCACGACATCCCTCTCTGCTGCCGCTGGCGGTGTGGCTGCCGGAATGGTGTCCTGGATCATCCTCAAGAAGCCTGACCTTTCCATGGCTTTGAACGGCATTCTTGCTGGCCTCGTTGGTATCACCGCTGGTGCCGACCAAATGGGTTCACTGGATGCTACCATCATTGGCGCAGTTGCCGGTGTGATTGTTTTCTTCTCCGTCCTATTATTTGACAAAATCAAGATCGATGATCCTGTGGGAGCTATTTCAGTCCACTTGGTCTGCGGTATCTGGGGAACTCTCGCGGTTGGTATCTTAGGTGCCAAAGCCGACGTAGAAGGCCAGCTCCTCAGCCAGGCTATCGGTGTCATCGCCTATGGAGTATTTTGCTTCACAGCCGCTTTGGTTATCTTCCTCGTCCTGAAGATTGGCATGGGCTTGCGTGTCAGTGCTGAAGAAGAAACCGAAGGTCTTGATATCGGCGAACATGGCCAGGAAGCCTATCCTGACTTTTCACCCGCTACTAAAGGCTAATCATATTTCTGTCGCTCTGATATCGGCTGTTTAAACAGCCGATATCGAACGGCGGTAAAAAAGGAGAAAATTATTTATGGCACTTAAAAAAATCGAAGCAGTCATCAAACCCTTCAAGCTTGAAGAGGTTAAAGAAGCCCTCACCGAAATCGGCATCGAAGGCTTGACCGTCAGTGAAGTCAAAGGTTTCGGCCGCCAAAAGGGCCACACCGAAATCTATCGCGGTTCGGAATACACCGTCGATTTCCTTCCAAAAGTGAAAATCGAAGTGGTTCTGGCCGACACGCTGATCGAAAAAGCGGTTGCCACCATCGTGAAAGCCGCCAAAACCGGCAAGATCGGTGACGGTAAAATCTTCATTATTCCCGTGGAAGATGCCATCCGCATCCGCACGGAAGAAAAAGGCGAAAAAGCTGTCTAAGTTTTTCGCTTAAGGTCTTAACCTTTTAAAGAGGCGATGTCCCCCTGGGGCATCGCCTTTTTATTTATTGGGAAGTGTGCCCTCATGTACAAACGTAACCTGAAATGGTATTCCCTTCTCGACGAGTGGGGAATGATGCAATAGAATTTTCCACCATGAAAAAGATCGAAGCCATCATTAAACCTTTCAAACTCGAAGACGTCAAAGAAGCCCTGGCCGAAGTCGGAATTGAAGGCCTGACCGTTACAGAAGTAAAAGGTTTCGGCCGTCAGAAAGGTCACACAGAAATTTATCGTGGGAGTGAATACACCGTTGATTTCCTTCCCAAACTGAAATTAGAAGTTGTGACCACGGATGAACTTTTGGATCCGGCCGTGAAGGCAATTATCAACTCGGCCAAGACAGGCAAAATCGGAGATGGTAAAATCTTCATTATTCCCGTGGAAGACGTCATCCGTATCCGCACGGAAGAACATGGCGAAAAAGCGGTCTGATTATTCTTTGATCTTGCTGAAAAAGCGATGTCCTTGGACGGATATCGCTTTTTGCTGCCTATACTTGGCCCCAACGTCATTACCGATGACGTAAAATCTGGAGATATCCTATTCCTGCGGGAGCAACCTTGCGTCGGGATGGTTTGAAAACCGTGCCCAAAGTTTTCGCGACGCGAGGTTGCTGCCACGAAATCAGTAGGTCTCTGGCACCAGAGCCCTACCCTGAATAAAAAAGGCGCCACATTGCTATGGCGCCTTTTCAAATCTGTTGAATCCCTGCTCTTAGCTGGTAGGAACTTCAGAAATTGTCTTCAGGATGCGGCTGGCGATCTGATAAGGATCTCCCTGGGAGTTCGGACGACGATCTTCCAAGTAACCCTTATAGCCACCGTTGACAAAGCTGTGGGGAACACGGATGGAGGAACCCCGGTCAGCGATACCGTAGGTGAATTTGTCGATGGACTGGGTTTCGTGCAATCCGGTCAGGCGCAGATGATTATCCGGTCCATAGACAGCGACATGCTCGTCCATGTTCTTGGCGAATTGGGCCATAAGTTTTTCGAAATACGGTTTACCGCCTTTATCACGCATAAATTCCGTGGAGAAATTAGCGTGCATGCCAGACCCATTCCAATCGAGGTCTTTGCCAAGCGGTTTGCAGTGGTAGTTGACGTCCACACCGTATTTTTCGCAAAGACGGTTCAGGATGTAGCGGGCGATCCAGACTTCATCGGCGGCCTGTTTGGAGCCTTTGCCGAAAATTTGGAATTCCCATTGACCTTTGGCCACTTCAGCGTTGATGCCTTCATGGTTGATCCCTGCATCAAGGCAGAGATCAAGGTGTTCTTCCACGATCTGACGAGAGATGTCGCCGACGTTCTTGTAACCGACACCAGTATAGTATTCGCCTTGGGGAGCGGGGTAGCCATCGGAGGGGAAGCCCAAAGGACGTCCATCCTGGTAAAGGAAGTATTCCTGCTCGAAGCCGAACCAGCTGCCGGGGTCATCGAGGATGGTGGCGCGACCGTTGGAGACATGGGGTGTTTTTCCATCGGGCATCATAACTTCGCACATGACCAACACACCGTTCTTGCGGGTGGTATCAGGGAAAACGGCGACAGGCTTGAGAACGCAATCCGAGCTACGGCCTTCGGCCTGCTTGGTGGAGCTGCCATCAAAACCCCAGAGAGGAAGTTCCTCAAGTTTGGGGAAGCTGCTGGATTCTTTTAGTTGGGTCTTGCTGCGGAGATTTGGCACTGGGGTGTAACCGTCGAGCCAGACGTATTCGAGTTTGTATTTGGCCATATATCGATGAATCGGATTAAGTTGATTATTGTTTTAAGCACAGAAGCCCGCACATGCGGACTTCTGGACCGAAGAGGAGACCTATTTTGAAGGACGCCAACCACCGGCAGGGTAGTAATAAGCAGATTCAATGCCAGACGGCGATGGTTTTTTCATCGCTTATCCAAACCCAGGATGAATGCATGTTCGGAATAACCGGGATTTCGATTGAGCCCTGTGGCCGCCCGTGAGAAAGTTCCAACATGGAGCAGGTGAAAGATACCCGACGAGCCTTGGTGCGCATCGGATATGACGGACGGGTGAGTAAAACCTTCCGGGGACACCAGGCACGGGAGCGATTTGAGAATGAAGTTCTTGTTTTGAAGTATTTGGAAGGAAGAAACTGCCCCTTTGTGCCGCGCATTCTGGAGACGGATGCGGAGAAGCTCCTGCTGGTGACAAGCAGCGGCGGGAGCAGAGTTGAACACCTGGGTGATCAAAAAATGACAGATTTGTTCAAGGAGTTGGAAACTTACGGGGTGCGCCACGAGGACAAGGCCTCCCGGAACATCACGTATAATGCCAAGGACGGTCGTTTTTTTATCATCGATTTTGAATTTGCCACTCTTTTGGATGACCCGGGCCATCGCTCGCCTGTTGCCATGCCCCCTGATGCCGTATGAACAGCCAAATCGAACAGGTGTCTGAGTTAAGCCTACGATGGACGGCCATGAGTGACCGGGGGAAGGTGCGGCAAAATAACGAAGATTCTTTTCTGGCCTTAACCTTTAATTTGCAGGACGTGCATTATCTGGGGAAGGAAGGCGATGGCGGATTCCAGTCCGGGGACTATATCTTTGCTGTCAGTGACGGGATGGGCGGGGCCAAGGCCGGGGAGTTTGCCAGCCGGATCACGGTGGAAAAAATCACCAAGCTTCTTCCAAAAAGCTTACGCAATGCAAGTGCGGGCCTAAGCGCGGGATACACCGAATTGCTCCAGGAGCTGTTCCATGAAACACACAAAGCACTGAGCTATCTGGGCGCGAATTACGAAGAATGTGCGGGCATGGGTTCCACCTTGAGTCTGGGCTGGTTCAACCCTGAGTGGCTTTATTTCGCCCACATTGGAGATAGTCGCATCTACTATTTTCCAGCTTCAGGTGGCATGAAACAACTCAGCCAGGACGATTCCCACGTAGGCTGGCTATTGCGCAACAAACGCATCAATGAGAGAGAGGCCCGGATACATCCCCTGAAGAATTCCGTGCAAAAAGCTCTGGGCGCCGGCCATCAATTTGTCGATCCCCAGGTTGGCTCGGTCGGCTATGAAAAGGGAGACATCTTTCTACTCTGCAGTGATGGCATTATGGATGGATTATGGGATCGTCAGATTCTGCAACTGCTTCGAGACCCCAGCCCGGAGGAGACGGCCAAAACACCCGCAATGAGATTGGTTGATGCAGCACTACAGAATTCCGGCAGGGACAACATCACGGCAGTTGTGGTGGAGGCCATGGAGGCCTGAACCTCTGCCGCCTTGTCGGTACTGTACTGACAGAGCTAAAATGGTCTTGCCGGAAACAGGCTGCTCGTTAAAGTAAAAGACGACATTGTGGATAAAACTTCCTAAAAGTATCTTTTGTACTTGTGGGAAAAAAGCTGTGGGATTTAATACCAGACCGCACCATGCAGACTCTCCCCTTCAACAACCCAACAGAGACATGGGAGAAAGTATGTGAAGAACTGCAAAACCTCATTTCCCCCGATGCCTATAAGCGGTGGTTTTCGCCAGTTAACTTGATCGCCTTGGAGCCGGATCGACTGGTTCTGGGTGTGGAAAACTCCATTTACCAGTATTGGATCGAAGAAAATTATCTGCCGCAGTTACGCGAATGCGTCAATCTGGTGACCAACAAGGACCTCCCTGTTTCCTTCCAACAGACCAATGGTATCGTTCCGATGGTATCAGAAATAGGCCCCGTCGGTCATGAACTCAAAGCTGAGAGCGTTGTGCAAACCAGCAATGAATTGGTTCCACGCTATATCTTCGACTCCTATGTCGTGGGCCTGAACAATCAGTTTGCCCATGCTGCCGCCATCGCGGTGGCCGATGCTCCTGCCAAGATCTACAACCCTCTTTTCGTCCATGGTCATGTCGGACTGGGCAAAACCCATTTGATGCACGCCGTGGGCCACCGCATTGCCACAAAGAAGAAAAATGCCAAGGTTGTCTACGTCACTTCGGAACAATTCACCAATGAATTTGTTAGTGCCATCCAGAAGGGCGAGTTGGTCAAGTTCCGCAAACGTTTCCGCCAGGCGGATGCTCTCCTGATTGATGATATCCAGTTCTTTGCCGGCAAAGAACGTTCCCAGGAGGAATTTTTTCACACCTTCAATGCCTTGTTCGATGGCAATAAACAGATCGTGTTGACCAGTGACTGTCCTCCGGGGGATATCTCAAACCTGGAACAGCGCCTTGTCTCGCGCTTTGAGTGGGGTTTGACAGCAGAACTTCAGCCGCCGGACATTGAAACCCGTCTGGCCATCCTTAAGGCCAAGGCGCAGAAGATGAACATCATGCTGGGCGATACTGTCCTGATGTTTATTGCCGAGCGGGTCAAAGCCAACATCCGCCGTCTTGAAGGTGCCCTCAATCGTGTTGCAGCATGGGCCGCACTGAACGACAAAAAGATTTCCCAAGCCCAGGTGGAAGAGCTCCTGAAAGATTTTATCCAACAGGAAGCACGCAACAATGTGTCCATAGACCTGATTCAACGGCGGGTGGCGGAAGGTTTTGATATCCGCATTACCGACATGACCAGCAAGCGTCGGCCCAATAATATTGCCTTTCCCCGTATGGTGGCCATGTATTTAAGCCGTAAACTAACCCACAAGTCCCTCCAAGAGATCGGAGAAGCCTTTGGGGGCCGGGATCATGGGACCGTTCTACATGCCTGTAAGAAGATTGAGGCCAAGCTTACAGCCGATCCCGGTCTTCGGCATCATGTTCAACAGCTTACCCAACGCCTGGAATCGACCTGATCCTTACGTTCTGTCTTATCTGGGGAAAAAATGGAAAGCTCTGTATTCACAGCAACTCGACGGGTTACTATCTGATGGAAGGCGCATAAACCCTTTTCATTTAGACACTTACATCAAATAGAAGAATAACCTTGGGATAACTTACCAACTGTCTCCTCCCTTTTCTGGTATTACCTGTTTAATCCGCTTTAATTCTCTTTTGACACCTCTTATTCACAGCTTATTTTTGAACCAAAAGGTTATGGCTTATAGGTTTATAAATCTTGTGTTCCCTTATTGACACCTATATTACAGTTACTTTCTTTCTTTAATGAAATTGAAATAGACACAACAACAAAATGAAATTCACCATTCCTCGCGATAAATTCCTCGAAGGCCTTCAAATAGTTCAAAGCGTCGTTAGTACACGCACGACGCTGCCCGTCTTAAGCAACGTCCTGATCAAAAGCGAAGAGGGTGGCCTGAGTCTTGCCACAACCGACCTCGATACGGGCATTCGCACCCACGTGGAAGCTTCTGTGGAAAAAGCAGGCAGCATTACCCTGCCGGCCCGGCGCCTTTTCAGCATTGTCAGGGAACTTCCCAATACCGATGTCCAGGTGGAAGTAGACGCTAAGAACAGTGCCTCCATCCGCGCCGGGAACAGTTTCTTCAAAATCATGGGCCTTGCCGAGGATGATTTTCCTCCCTTCCCCAAAACTGAAGGAGCGCACATTTTTAAGCTGGAGCAGGCCGGGTTCCGCGAAATGCTCAAGAAAACCGCCTACGGTATGTCCACGGACGAAAGCCGTTATGTTCTGAACGGAGCCTTGCTGAGTTTCAAAGACAACAAGCTCATCGTGGTGGCTACTGATGGACGTCGTCTGGCCTTGATTGAACAGGAACTGGAATTTCCAAAAACAAATGAAATAGATGTCATTTTGCCTACCAAGGCGGTCAACGAGCTGCAGCGTGTTCTCTCCGACAGCGGAGAAGTTCAGATTGCCATCGCAGAGAACCAGATTGGCTTCACTGTTGGATCAACCTACCTGGTTTCCAAGCTGATTGAAGGCAATTACCCGAATTATAAACAGGTCATTCCCAGTGAAACCAAAGAACGTGTCACCGTGGAGCGGGAACTGCTTTTGACCAGTGTTAAGCGGGTTGCTTTGCTTAGCAGTGAAAAATCCAATTCGGTCAAATTGAACTTCAGTAAAAATAGTCTCGAGATCACGGCCAACACGCCGGACATCGGCGAGGCCCGCGAGTCCCTGCCAGTGAACTATAAAGGGAAAGACTTTAGTATCGCCTTCAATCCAGAATTTTTGGCCGACCCGCTGCGCAACCTGGAAACAGACGAAGTCTTCTTTGATTTCACAGACGAGTTGAGCCCTGGAGTGATCCGTTATAACAGACCTTTCCTCTACGTGCTGATGCCGATGCGGACGGCCTGAGCTGTTTGAGCCCCGGGGATCCGCTTCGGGGGAAATCAGGAAACGGAAAAGTTGCTCAACGAACTTCGTCTTCAGCAGTTCCGGTGCTTCACGGAACATACAATCACATTACTAGAGCCTAAGAATGCCTTTCTGGGTGGGAACGGAAAGGGGAAGACCTCTCTTTTGGAGGCCATTTATTTTCTTACCCGTTGTCGTTCCTTTCGCACACACCAGACCCGGGATCTCATTCATTGGGGGGGAGGAATGTTGGGCGTGTCCGGGGATTTTAGTGAACAGCCCGTCCGGCGGCTCAAGGTGGAATGGAGTGTCGATGACCGGATTTTAACGATCAATGAGTCTTCCAACGCCAGTTTTCGCGAATACTGGGGACAGGTGTTGTCAGTGGTTTTTCAAAACAGTGACCGGCATATACTCCAGGGTCCGGCCCAGTTGCGGCGTCAATGGGTGGATGGGCTCATCGCATCGGTCAAACCGGACTATCTGCAATGGATCCAACGGGCCCAGTTGTTGCTCAAACAAAAAAACGCCTTTCTCCGGAAGAATGCCCAGGATCGCGGGATCTGGACCAGTTTGACGGATCAGCAGGAAGAGGGAACTCGCCGCATACATGAGGCACGGATAGCGTTTACAGAGCAGGCGGCACCGGTTCTGGAGACCTCCTACCAAATACTGACGGGGAAGAAGGAATGTTTACGCATGACCTATGAGGCGGAAATACCAAGGCAACTGATCCGCACCCGCGAAAAGCTGTGGGAGATGGAAAGACAATTTGGGACGGCGCAACTGGGGCCACACCGGGACGACTGGAAGTTTCAATTGGACGGAAAGATGCTGCGCGCCTTCGGATCCGAAGGGCAGGTCAAATCCGGAGCACTGTCCTTAAGGCTACTGGAGCTGCAAATGATGCATCGGCAGACCAACCGCTGGCCGCTTCTTTTAATCGATGATGCCCTGAATGATTTGGATCTGGGCAGAAAAGAACAGTTTTGGAGCCTGGTTCCCCCGGAAGCACAACTCTTCTATGCCACCCCGCAGTTGGATCAATTGCCAGTCCGTGCAGGATTCAAGATTTATGAGTTGGAGTAGGGAGTAATCAGCGAAACGACTACTCCTTGGTTTCCAAGGATCCAGGCGATCTATTTTTGCGTGGCAAGGCCTCACTTTTTGGGAGTTTGGACGCAGGAAAAACAGGAAAAACCAGAACCAGCATCGAAGCTTGCCTTGCACAGGCACGCTCTGTATTTTTTCGTTCTCTTGTCCCCGCCTGAAAAAAGAATCAAAACACAAAAAAGTAAATATTATGGCCGCAGATAATTCCGTTGTTCAAAAAGTGGACGCACCCGAGCTGAAACCGTTGTCCTTGAAATCCCCTCTGGCACCGAAGCCTGAGCAAGGGCCAAAATACAGCGTTACGGTGAAGAATACCGCAGGCCAAGAGGTTGTTGTTGGCGACCCCAAAGCCACCCGCGCACTTGTGGCTTTGATGGACGTTCATGCCGTCATCGGTGGTGCCGCCTGTCACTGGGGCGGTCCGGCTGCCTTGGCGGAGGTCATGGCTTCCATCCATGCCATCATGTTCTCGACGTCAGGCAAGCCTTGGCATGAAGCTTATAATTTCGTCAATGATGCAGGCCACACAGAAAATGGTGTGTATGCCCTGCGGGCCAATTACGGTTTTGACAAACAGACCATCGAAGGCCTACGCGATTTCCGCAGCATCAAGAGCAAGCTGACAGGCCACGGGGAATCGCATTTGAATCCTGAAGGCGTTCTCCTGAGCAATGGACCCCTGGGCTCCTCACTGCCCCAGGCCCAGGGTCTGGCCCTGGCCGACCATTACGCCAAGAACGACCGCGTCACACTCTGCGTGATCTCTGACGGTGCTGCCATGGAAGGAGAGGCCAAGGAATCCTTTGCCGCCATTCCCGGCCTTGCCTCGCGCGGATTGGTGAACCCCTTCGTCATGATTCTTTCCGACAATGACACCAAACTTTCCGGACGCATCACCGAGCAGTCCTTCAGCATGCAGGGTAGTTTTGAGGCCCTGACTCCGCTGGGTTGGGAGATCGTCAAGGTGCCCAATGGAAACAATCTTCAGGAAGTTTATCTCGCACTGGAAAAAGCCATCGCGTTGGCCCGGAAAAACCCGGTCAAACCCGTTGTGTTATGGCTTAAAACAGTCAAAGGCTTCGGCATCAAAAAGACGGAACAGGATTCTGCAGGCGGTCATGGATTTCCTCTAACCAGCGGCGAAAAAATCGTCGAGTGGGTGAACGAAATTTACGGCACGACGCCTCCTGCCGGAATCCTGGCCTGGGCCCAGGAATTACGCGGGAACTGGGAAAAAAAAGAAGCGGCCAAAGCCACCCAGTCCACACCGGCTGCCGCAGCCCCGACCGTCAAAAAAACCAAGATCCAGCCAGGCCTTTCCGATGGGGCCATCAAGGCCGCCAAAGAAGGATTTCCAGTTTTTTCCGTGGCCGCCGACCTGGCTGGCTCCACTGGCATGAGCACGTTTCAAAAAACTTTCCCAGAGCGTTCTGTGGATATTGGTATTGCTGAATCCAACATGATCAGCACGGCCGCCGGATTGTCCAAAGTGGGCTTCATACCCATTGTCGATACCTTTGCCCAGTTTGGTGTGACCAAGGGCAATCTGCCGCTGACCATGGCGGCCTTGTCCCAGGCGCCCGTCATCGCGGTTTTCTCCCATGCCGGTTTTCAGGATGCAGCGGATGGGGCTTCCCACCAGGCAACGACTTATATTGCTGCCACCAGCCCGATTCCACACACAGTTGTTGTTGTTTTGTCCTGCGCCAGCGAGGCGGAGGCCTACATGTATCAGGCCATCAAGAGGACTGCAGTAGATCGTCAGGCCGGGAAAGACGGCGAAACTGTCATCTTCTTCCTTGGTCGTGAAAATTATCCCGTGTATTGGCAGGACGGAGCTGACTACCAGTGGGGCAAAGCCCAGGTCTTGCGTGAAGGGACGGATATCACCATCATCGCCAACGGCGCCCTCGTTGGAAACGCTCTCAAAGCAGCGGACAAACTGAAAGAAAAAGGTGTTAGCGCTGCGGTCATCAACAATGCTTTCGTCAACCAGGTGGATGTTGAAACCATCTCCCGTGTGGTGAAAGGAACCGGCGGACGTTTCGTCACCGTGGACGATCACCAGGTGATCGGAGGCTCCGGTGCTTTGGTTATTCACGCATTGGTTCAGGCCGGTGTGCCCATCAAGGCGAAATCCCTCGGTATCAAGGGGGAGTTCGGGCAATCAGCTTATCTTGCCGATGAGCTCTACGAGAAACATGGGCTCGGCGCATCCGGTATCATCGCAGCGGCAGAAGCCATGTTAAAAGCTTAAGCTTTTGTTGTGGCCCTGGCCCTGGGCCTGGTAACTGGTCTTCACCCTTGGGAGCGGAACCCGCGTCCCTACAATTCAAAATCTTAACTGCCCAAATACTCGCGGAGACCTTCAGGAAAAGGTTTTGTTTGGAAACCCAGATCCTTCCTGGCCTCCGTTGTGTCCGCATAATGGCTTTCTTCCAGCATGACGGCCTGATCGTAGGTCAGGATGGGAAGCGGTGACAAAAGGTCTACCAGGCCTGCCACCAAGCGAAAGAAAATGCCAGGCACCGGCAAAATCACGGGGCGGTAGCCTTGGGCCACTTTGATCGGGGCCATGAAGGGCAGGGCTGGCAAAGAAGCGTCCACGACGGTGGGATTCAAACCGAGGGCCAGAGCGATTTCCGTCAGGAAGGCATTCAAGGTCAGGGTGTCGCCGCCCAATTCGTAGGTTTTTCCAATACAGGTTTCGTTGGATAGGGAGCGAACAATGGCGGCCGCTACTTCCCGCACATGCACGGGCTGGAGTAGAACTTCCCCATCCATGGTGCTCGGCACAGAAAAGCCGCTCAAAAAACATAGAGGCGGGCGCATGAGATTGGCAAACTGGGTGACGAAGCCATCGCCCCGGCCATAAATGACGGAAGGTTGAAAGATGGTCCAGTCCAGCCCACTTTCACGGACAGCCAGTTCACCCTGCCATTTGCTTTGATGATACATGGATGCGGCCGTGGGCCGGGTGTTGATGGCGCTCATATGCAGGAAGCGGGGAACGCCGGCTATCCGGGCGGCGGCCACCATGTTGGCGGTGCCCTCGACATGAATCTGTTCGAAGGAGGCGCCCTTATGTTCGAAAATAACTCCGACCAAATGAATGACGGCGGTGATGCCCTTCATCGCAGCAGGAAGGGAGGGGACATTTAGGATGTCGCCCTTGACCAGCTCACACTTTTTAAAGAGGGACTCACGCGAAGCTGTCTCCGGGTCACGAACCAGCAAACGAACCCGGTGACCCGCTTCGATCAGCTGTTTGACTGTTGCACGACCGACAAAACCTGTTCCACCAGTGACTAAAATCATAAACGTATATTTTTGGGTGAACCAGACGCTAAACAGAAAACGCCAAACTGGAAACTGAAAACATCCCTGACTGGACGGGCGGTCAAATCCCGCTATTTTTTATCGATGGATTCCAAAGGTTACGTCGCACTCTTTCACCAGCCTCTGAGTAAAGAAAGCATCCGGGGTTTCGTTGAAACATGGATTGGAACCTATGACAAGGTCGAGCAGGTTTGCCCCGGCCCGGAGGCGGGAGGTATCACGGTTTCGTTGAAAACGACAGAGGATATCCTCTGGGAAAAAAATCTTCAGTTCCGCGTCCTGACCGGAGGCGAATTCACCTGGGTTTATCTGAGCCAACAAACCCGGGTCATTGAAACCAGCGGCCTGCCTTTTGCCGACAATACCATGCCTTTGGATGTGCTGGTGGAGCTGCCGGGGTTGGCTGAAATTATCGACCAGATCAACGAGCGGCGATTGAACCAACTGGAGGCCGAGGGCCTGCTTTGAGATATTAGTGTAGAAGCGTAGATGATTCGGCGACCTTCTAAGCGGCGTCCCCATGAGCAAAAACCTTGCGTAAGTGGCCATGATCATGAAACGATCTAATACCCTTTATGAGCACCAACATCTCCACCCGCACTGAATCCGATACCATGGGCAATATTGAAGTGGCTTCCGAAGCGTATTGGGGGGCTCAGACCCAGCGCTCTTTAAAATATTTTGCCATCGGACGCGATACCATGCCACGTGCTGTTATCCGAGGAATGGGAGTCCTGAAAAAAGCCTGCGCCCTGGTGAACCATGAGCTGGGCAAGCTGCCGGAAGAAAAAGCCAAACTCATCACCGCCGCGACCGACGAGGTGATCGAAGGCAAACTCGATACGCATTTTCCGCTGCGTATCTGGCAGACGGGCTCCGGCACCCAGACCAACATGAACACCAATGAAGTGATCTCCAACCGAGCGATAGAAATGGCCGGTGGTGAGCGCGGCAGTAAGTCGCCCGTGCATCCGAACGATCACGTCAATATGTCCCAGTCTTCCAATGACACCTTTCCCACCGCCATGCACATCGCCGCAGCCGAGGAAGTTGTCCACAGGTTGTTGCCTTCCGCTAAAAAATTCCGGGACGCTCTGGAAACCAAAGGCAAGGAATTCGAAGGCATCGTCAAGATCGGACGCACCCATTTACAAGATGCAACGCCTGTAACATTCACTCAGGAATTTTCCGGTTATGTCTCCATGATCGATCGCGATATTGCCAGGATTGAATACACGCTCTCCGGCCTTTACGATCTGGCCATCGGCGGAACTGCGGTGGGAACCGGCTTAAATTCCCATCCGGAATTTGCCGAACGCGCCGCAAAAAAAATTGCCGGACTGACCGGTCTCCCTTTCACAAGCCATCCCAACAAGTTTGCCGCTCTTTCTTCCCATGATGAAATTGTCATGGCGTCCGGGGCTTTGAAAACATTGGCCGCCTCTCTGATGAAAATCGCCAACGACATCCGCTGGCTGGGCTCCGGCCCGCGTTGCGGTCTGGGCGAGCTACAGCTCCCTGAAAACGAACCCGGATCTTCCATTATGCCGGGCAAAGTGAATCCGACCCAATGCGAAGCCATGACCATGGTGGCGGTGCAAGTAATGGGCAATGATGCGGCGATCGGGTTTGCCGGTAGTCAGGGGAATTTCGAGCTCAATGTCTTCAATCCGGTGATGATCCACAATTTCCTGCACTCGGTGGATTTGCTGACAGACACCATGCGCTCCTTTGCCGACTATTGTTTGGCCGACCTCAAAGTGAACAAGGCTCAAGTGGAGGCTTATGTGGAGAAATGCCTCATGTTGGTTACAGCCCTGAATCCCCACATCGGCTACGACAAAGCAGCAGCCATCGCCAAAAAAGCGAACAAGGAAGGAACCAACCTGAAGGATGCAGCCCTCGCCCTGGGTCACCTCACGGCCGAGCAGTTCGACCAATGGGTCGTAGCCGAGCGTATGACGCGGCCCTGAACCCCGACGGCCATTCCTTAAACACCGCGACAATCATAACGACGATCGTCGTTATGATTGTCGCATTCAATGGAGTAAGGAGAAGCTGTGAATTTTACTGCCAGGAGAAATCAGGTGCCGCTTTTAAGGAGACTTTTCAGCTTGGGTAAAACCTCTGAGGGATGCACCCAGTTTTCAGAGCCTTTGCCGGCCAACTCCTTGCCGTCGGCATCCACCACCACGAGATACGGAATGCCGGAGGCGGACAATTTGTTGACCAAATCCAGTTTTTTGGCGTCTTTGAAATCAAGGGCAGGATAGTTCATCTTTCCCCAGCTCATGTATTCTTCCATCGCCTTTTTATCACGGTCGCTGCTGACAAAGATCAACTCAAACTCGGGATATTTGGCGCTGAGTTCTGCATATTCTTTGACTAGGCCAGGCGTATAGGCGCGGCAGGGTGGGCACCAGTGGGCAGAGTAATAAAAGGCAATTATCTTCTTGTTGGCCAAGCTTCCCTTCTCGACTTTTTTGACTTTATCGCCTTCCAATTTGACCAGGTTACCTTCCAGTTTGTCCGTGAGCGTTCCCGCCACGAGAGAGTGGGAGATGAACAGAATTGCAGCAGAGAGCAGACAGAATTGTTTCATGGGTGAAAGATAGCATAGAGCTGTCAGTATAGAAACAGAATTTGGCGGATCTTCATACAACTGTCACAAAGCCCATCCAGGATTCGTCAATGAGTGCAACACCCCGTGCTTTTTGGAACCGCCGTGACCTTTTGAAATTGGGAGGCCTGGCGGCAGGGGCATTATCTTTGGGCACGGCGACATCCTGTGCCCGCAAAGGCGGGCGACCCCGGAATGTGGTTTTTATGGTTTCTGATGGCATGAGCACGGGAGTTCCTGCCCTGGCCCAAGCGCATCAGCAACTTCATTTCCGGAAAAATACGTTTTGGCACAACCTTTCCGTCGATGCTGAAACGACTCATGGCCTGTTTGACATGGCATCCTTGGATTCCTTGGTGACAGACTCCGCCGCCGCCGCCAGTGCCTGGGGCAGTGGTCGGCGTGTACCCAATCGCATGTTGAACCAGTTTCCGGACGGCACCACCCTTAAGCCGCTGTGTCCCATTCTGAAAGAAAAAGGTTACGGCACAGGGCTGGTCACCACGGCGAGGATGACCCACGCCACGCCCGCCGGCTTTTCCGCAAATGCTGCCCACCGCGACTTTGAGGATGAAATTGCCTCCCAATATCTGGGTCTGGTCGATGTATTGCTGGGAGGTGGCGATCTGCACTTTGCGGCGGAGTATCGGAATGATGGCAGAGACTTGATTGGCGAATTTACGTCTGCTGGGTATGCTCATTGCCGGACGAAACAAGAGCTTTTGAAGTCGGCGGGCAAAGAAAAAGTGTTAGGACTGTTTTACCCCGATCATTTTCCTTACAGCATTGACCAGGCAAACGGCCCTGCGTCGTTCAAGGAGATTCCAACCCTGGCGGAGATGACACTAAGCGCATTCAAATCCCTGCAGGAGCAGCCCAAGGGATTTTTCCTCATGGTGGAAGCCGCGCGGGTGGATCATGCCGCCCATGCCAACGATGCCGCAGCGATCATCCAGGAACAGTTGGCCTTTGACGAGGCCGTCGGGGTGGCTTTGGATTTCCTCAAGAAAAATCCTGAGACGTTGATTGTCATCACCAGTGATCACGGCAATGCCAACCCCGGTTTGAATGGAATGGGCCCTTCTTTCAGTGAAAGCACGGGCTTTCTCCGCCGCGTGGCCCGAATCAAAGGATCCGCCACACAGATCAAGCAGGATCTGGATGCGAGGCTCAGACAGAACAAGGCCATGGCGAAGAAAGAGGTTCAGGATCTGGTTGCCTCCTATACCGGGTTTATGATGGCGGAGGAAGAGGCGTTGGTTCTTTTGGACGTGTTACAAGGGAAAGGCTCTGTCGAGATATCAGGACAGCAGCGCAACTTTTACGGCCTCCTCGGACAGATACTGGGTAACTGGCACGGCGTCGGTTGGACGGGGGTGACACACACCGCTGATTGGACCCTTTGCATGTCCGCCGGACCGGGCCGGGAGAGCTTCACCGGCCTGATGAGAAATGAAGAGTTTTTTGGCAAGGTGCTGGAGCTCTTCGGAATTTCACACAGCAATCCGAAATATCAGGGGCCCGATCTGACCGTTACCCCGGACGGAGAAGGGGTGGTGGATCCGACGGGTTGAGGATCAAACCTTGGCCACATGGTTAAGGATGCGGATCAGGGCGGGCAGCAGTTGTTTTTTGCGCGAGACAATGCCGTCCAGTTCATACAGGTTCTGGCTGAGTTGTGGGTAATCAATGGCGGCCAGAATGGACGCATGACCACGCACCAGCAAAAGACTGTAGTGCAGTGTTATATCGGTGATCAGGAGACAGGCAAAATCCAGCCCACGCTCCTTGCGCATGGCCTCAAGTGCGTAACCCAGTTCCTCTTTACGCTTCCAAAACTGGTCGAGGCCGAGTTCTTCAACCTGGGCCGCCGCGATTTTCCAACCGTTCTCCTGATACTCCTTCGCATCCGCCCGAACCACCTGCTCGGAATTCAGAACCTGCAGGGCGGAGCCGGTGGAAAAGAATTCTTCCGAGAAACTTTTCAGATCGACCGGGGTCAGGGTGCCCAGCCAGTTCAGGATTTCCAGGTCCTGCGGCGTGGCCGTGGGTGAGGTCAGGTTGAGGGTGTCCGAAATAATACCGGCGGCCAGACACAGGGCTATTGGCGGCGTAGGTGTTAGACCGTTTTGACGGAAGAGGCGGGAAACAATGGTGCAGGTGGAACCCAGCGGATCGTTGATGAAGCGGATGGGTTCGCGGGTGATCAGGTTTCCGCCCAGGCGATGGTGGTCCAGCACTTCCAGAACCTCGGCTTCTTCCACTCCGGTGACAGCCTGGGAAAATTCGTTGTGATCCACCAGCACCAGTTTTGTTAAAGGCGGGGAGATAAGGTCCGATTTGGAAAAAACACCGATGATTCGTTGCTCGGCGTCCAGAACGGGAAAAAGAACCTGCGGGGTGGTGAGTACTTTTTCCTGGATCTCCGAGATCAGGGCTTTTTCGGAAAAACTCATGAAGTCCGTGGTCAGAGCGTGAAGCACGGGTTTCGAGCATTTGATGGCCAAAGTGGTGGTGGCGGTATCGAGCGGGGTGACAATGACGGTTACTCCCTTAGCTATGGCCCTTTCCATTAATTCGGGCTCGAGTTCATAACCGCCGGTGAGGACAAGGCAGCGCACGCCGTAGTCGATGGCAGGCCGTTGAATGGTGGAGCGGTTTCCGACGACGAGGAGAATGCGTTCCGGTGGATATTCTTTAAGGCGTTTATCGAAAGCATCCGCCCGCATGGCGGCGACGGTCAGGATGAAGGGGCATTCTTCTTCCAGATCACGTCCATTGAAGATGGTTCCGTTGATGCCGTTACCGATGCGGCGGAGATTGGTCGGCACGATCCTGGCCTGTCGTCCCTCCTCTTCGCCGGGAAGAAGCAGATCCAGCATTTTCATGATGGAAACCAAACCGGTCATGCGCTGTTGGGCATCGACGATGGGAATATTACGCAAGCCATGCAGCCGCATGCGCTCGAATACGTCGATTAAGGAATCGTCCTCATTGGCGCTGATCACTTCACGTCGCAGGATTTGCGCGGCGATGGGGCGAACGTCGAGGATCAGGCGAGGGGAGGGAAGCCCGGCTTTTTCCAGAACGAAGGCGGTGCGGCTGTTAAGTTCTCCGCAGCAAGCGGCCACGGCCTCCGGAATGGAAGTCTTGGACAAGAGGTCTGCGTAGCCGATGGCGGAACAGATGGCATCTGTGTCCGGGTTTTTATGGCCGATGACGAAAGTTGGCACAAACCTAAGATCAAAGGATAAGCTGCAAAAGTCAAAGCCCAATCAAAAGCCCACAGAAACAGTTCAAGCAGCGCTTCCAGCCACCAAAAGCGACAATCACAACGACGATCGTCTTTATGATTGTCGCTTTTTTGGGCCGAGAGAATGATTTGGCGTGATGTGCGAAAGGCGTCTGCGATAATGATTTTGATGAGTGAGCAGGACGCAACTATCGCAAATTTGAAGCAGAAGCTGGATGACCATTATCGTTGGCCCGCATCCTACCCCTTCAAATTCATCGTCCGGCGGGAGCAGGTGCCCGACGTCTTGGGCTTGTTTCCCGGAGAAAACTTTTCAGAAAAGCCCTCGGCCAACGGTAAATACACCGGATTGACCCTGGAAAAAGTCATGCAATCAAGCGATGATGTTCTGGCAGTTTATGAAAAAGTGAAGGTTGTTCCCGGCCTGATGGCCCTGTAGCCCGAAGTTTCTGCGTGTCTCCTTGGCAGACTCATGATAGGTTTTTAGAGTTATGATGGCAGGACAAAAAGTGGTGTGTGTGGATGGTAAGTTCCCGTTGGGCATTGAAAAGCTCTACACGGCCTTGCCCAAAGAAGGGGTGACCTATGTCATCCGTGATGTGCAGCTGGGCGTGAATTGGAAAGCGGAACCCGGTGAAGTTTGTCTTTACCTGATCGGCCTGGAAAACCCCAAATCCACCACCGCCCCTTATCCCGAGCGTGGATTCAATGCCGAACGTTTCCGCCCGTTGGAAGATGACCGTCTGAAAGAAAGCGAAAAAGTCGAAGCCGAAGCTGATCTGGAAGAAGTGATCTGACCGAAGTTAACAATTCGAAAATAAACCATTATCCTTATGAACAACATGCAACCCTGGAAAATCCTATCCGAAACCGTTTGCGTCGGGGTCTTGACCGATGGCTGGAACCTGGCCGAATCATCAGGGGGTGATGAAGAGGGGTGGCGCATCTTCACCTATGAAGTGCTATTTTCTTCACCCTTTTACCATGCCCCGGTGGTTAACCTGGGTTTGACCGGTTTCGACATCGACAAGCATCAGAGCAGCCGGATCAACCTGCTTCCTGTTGAAATAACTCCCGCCGGATTCAAAGCCCAGATTTCCACCTGGCGCGACACACAGGTTTATTCCGTCGCTTTTACCTGGCTGGCCGTCGGGGCTTGATTGATTTCGACTCATTTTTTAAAAATAATGACGTTATAGGATGACATTATCACGGGGACGATGGTTGACCTTCCTTAAGAACAAACTCTGGCATTGGCGCTGTTTTTCGAAAAAGAACGCATGTCAACAACCGATGCGGTGAGAAGAGCTTTGGTCAAATTTTTGGCCAAAGAAAAAACAGTCAACAGTTTGAATGCCTTTGAGGTTTGGGAAAAAAGGCGGGTGGGTGGCCGGACCTTTGTGAACGAGTTGCGCCATGGGCGGCAAAAATGAAAGCCGTCATCGATAGCGATATCCTGATTGATTATCTTCAAGTAAAACTAAAAGGCTCAAACTAAAACAGATCGTTACGATGAGCCCTGCTACTTGGTGATCTCGTGGAGGGAGGTCATATGTGGAGCGAAAACGGACAAAGAGGAAAAGGATAGACCCATCGACCGAAATTGCGTCAAAGGCAGTCTAAATCGGGAAGAAAGAGCGCTTCAAGTTTCCAGACGCTATCATTCGGCCTATTGCCTGTTCAGAGGGCTTTTTGCTTGTGGCCCGCAATGGCTGAGCTTTCGATAAAAGTAATCCTGCCATCAGAACTCCTTATTCCGTTTAAGGAAAAGCAGTTCCAATCCTGTGATTAGGAGTGGCTTCCTAAGCTTGGTGCTTCTTCAGGGTTTGCCTGCACGTTGCCAGATTACCGGACGAAAGGAGAGCTCGTCTGTAGGAAACTTGCCGAAACCCAACCATTCGTCAGAGCTGACATAATAAAGCCAGAACTGTGCCCCATTGGGGAATGTGGCGACAATACGGCCAGGTTCCAAAACTATAGAGCCGCTGCCTTCACCCCAGCCGGTGACGCTGCTGTTGGCGACGGTGAAAGGTGTGTTGCTTTGACCGTAAACGCGGCAGTTCCATTTTCCGTTCAGTGAAGACGCTGTAATGGATGAGGGAACATTGGGAGCGTGGGGCGATATGGTGAAAACCTTGGATTCAACCACTCCAGTTCTGGTTCCATCCCCGGCAATCTTCAGGGGTATTCCATCACCGAGATTGGGGCCTTGTAGGATGGATTGGCTTCCCGCCAAGACGACTTTATAGGGTCCGCCGCCAACGCTGCCGCTTTGGAGCTGGAAAATACTTCCATAAGGCCAAGCCTCATCCTTCCAGGTTACTTTCCATATCCCATCCATAACCGCAGGATCTGAATTCGGAGACAAAACGAGGGCCGGGTCGGAGGGAATGGCTTTGACCGTGGTATTGGCCTGAGAATAGACGCCCAATGGAAAAAGAAAAAAAGTGCAGCACAGAGAAATAAACATTCGCATCAAATCTCTCTCGCACCAATCATGCCAACACCTGTTTAGAACGAGGAAACCGGATTTGCCCCAGCATCCAGCCTGCAAAGTACAGGATTTTGATTTTCAATAAAATGAAATTTGCATGGAAAGGAAGATGGAAAAGTCTGCCGCCTATTTAGATGGAGGCACCGGACGGGAAGACTGTTTCAGGGTATAAATAAAAGGACCATCGGGATTCCGGCCCCTGTCCGATTTGATGCGCGCAAAGAAAACGACGATGCTTTCCGCCAACTTTGGGCCGATGCTTTCAACGGAGGTCAGTTCCTCCACCGTTGCTTTGCGGATCCTGTCCATTGACTTGAAATGCCGTAATAGGGCCATCTTTTTCTTGTGGCTGACGCCCGGACAATCATCCAAAAGGCTTTCCCTTGTGCGCTTTTTCAAGAGGAGCTGATGATACCCGTTGGCAAGGCGATGGGCTTCGTCGCGGATACGCTGTAGAAGGCGTATGGCACCGGTCTCGTGGGGCAAGACGATGGGATCTGGAGTGCGCGGGCGGAATATTTCCTCGCGTTCCTTGGCCAATCCAATGATCGGTTGTTCAAATTGCTTCAGGGCTTCCAGCTCGCGCAGGGCAGAACTGAGCTGACCTTTTCCTCCGTCAACCACAATGAGATCAGGCATGTTCCCGTGCTCCCGCAGGACTCGTGTGTAGCGTCGGCCCACTACTTCCGCCATGCAGGCGAAGTCATCCTGCCCTTCGACTGTTTGAATGCGGTAGCGGCGGTAGTTGGAACGGTCCGGACGTCCGTTGCGGAACTGGACCATCGAAGCCACTTTGTGCGTGGTGGAAATATTGGAAATATCAAAGCACTCGATGACTGCCGGAACTGTTTGTAGGTTCAAGGCATCCCGAAGGGATTCAAGATCGCGTTCCGGAATGACGGTGCTGGGTATATCCCGGACAAATTTCCGTCGCCGTTCCTGGCGGGTGGTGGATTTGATGTCGTCCAGCATGTTGCGGAGTTCGGTGGCTTTCTCGAAATTCAACTCAGCAGCCGCCTTTCTCATTTCTTCTTCTATCTTTCCTAACATTTCGGAAGAACGTCCTTCCAGAAAGTCACAGGCCTCGCGCACCTTGTCCAGGTATTGATCCTGGGTCACACGTGCCACACAGGGGGCTGAGCACTGCTTGATGATGTCGTAGAGGCAGTGTTTGTAGTCGGTTTCCGTGGGCACAGCCGGGCTACAGGAGCGCAGCTGGAAACGACGTTTCATGAGGTTCAGGGTGTTCCGCAGTGCACCGGATTGAGCAAAGGGGCCGAAGTAACGATGTCCGTCATCCTTTTTCATCCGGGTGAGCTGGAATCGGGGGAAAGGATCGTTCAGGTTGATTTTCACCATCAGGAAGCGCTTGTCATCGCGGAAACTGATGTTGTAACGGGGCCGGTATTCCTTGATTAATTTGCCTTCCAGCAGAATGGCTTCGGGCTCGGAGTTGACCGTGTGGGTTTCGAGGTCCCAGATGCTATCGACCAAAGCGCGGGTTTTGAGGTCGGCCTTCTGGCGGCGGGAGGGATGAAAATATTGGGAAACGCGTTTGTGCAGGTCACGGGCCTTGCCCACATAGATGATTTTATTCAGGCGATCTTTGTACAGATAAACGCCCGGCTTGTGGGGAAGCTGGCGCACTTTATCGCTTAAATCAGGACGTTCGGGCATGAGGCAGTTAAACCACTAATCCCGCCTTAGGTGGGACAGGTGGACACTAATGGATATTAAGTTATCATACAGTCGAATACGATTGAGGGAATAAGGCCTTCGCGTAAGTCTCATACTTACCATTCAACACTCATGAAGTATAAACCAAAAAGCCTGAGCTGGAAACTTGTCTTGTGTTTGTTGGCCTTGTGCCAGTTTTCTCTTTCGGCCGGCGAACTAAAAACCAAAGCGACTCTGGTTTCTGAACAGGAGACCATTGCACCGGGACAAACCTTCACGGTAGCTCTGAAATTTGAAATTGCCGATCATTGGCATACCTATTGGCGGAATGCGGGGGATGCCGGGTTGGCCACTTCGATTACCTGGGAGTTGCCCGAAGGATTCAGCGCAGGAGAAATCCAATGGCCTTACCCAAAACGATTGCCGGTTCCGGGCGGCATCTTAAATTTCGGCTATGAAGGGGAAGTCTGGCATCTGGTGGATATTAAGGCGCCGGAAAATCTGAAGCCCGGAACCCAGGTGGTGCTGAAAGCAAGGGTGGATTGGTTGGAATGCGAAGAAATTTGCGTGCCGGGACGTGCGGATCTGCAGTTGAAGTTAAAAGCAGAAGTTGAAGCCAAAAGGAATGAAACCTTACTTGCTGATTTTTCCAAGGCCCGCGAAAAGCTGGCCGTTGTTGACAAAAACCCTGCCTTCCGCGCAGAACAACGAGGGAGTGACCTTTACCTGATCTGGAACAAACCCCCTTTACAGAAAGAGCTGCTGTTTTTCCCTGATCAGGAAGGTTTGATTGTCAATTCTTCCGATCAAACTCTCGTGTCGGAAACAGATTCCCAACAATTGGTTATCCGATTGGAAGAAAACATAGAGCCTTTAAAGAAAATTTCCGGTGTGCTGGTGGGAAATCCGGGCTGGGGTGATTCACCGCGCAAATCCTTGGAGTTTGAACTTGAGGTCAGGCAGGGTGTTGTCGGTTTCCCGGTAGCCGAAAGCAAAAAAGCCGGTTTTTGGGGCAGCATTCTCCTTGGATTCATCGGCGGTCTTATCCTGAATCTGATGCCTTGCGTTTTTCCGGTGTTAGGACTAAAAATCATGGGCTTTGCCAAACAGGCGGGGCAGGATCGCAAAAGTGTCGCGCGCCATGGCTGGGTGTTTTCGGCCGGGGTGTTGATCTCATTCTGGATATTGGCCGGGGTTTTGCTGGTGTTGCGCGCGGGAGGGCAGGAGCTGGGCTGGGGATTCCAACTGCAATCGGCACCCTTTGTGTATGTCCTTCTGCTTTTACTCCTGGCGTTCGGCCTGAACATGAGCGGGGTCTTTGAAGTCGGAGCCTCGCTGGTCGGCGTGGGCTCCAATCTCCAGTCCGGATCCTCCTACAGCGGCTCTTTTTTCTCGGGAGTGCTGGCCACCGTTGTCGCCACACCCTGTGCCGCGCCCTTCCTGGCACCGGCCCTGGGTGCGGCTTTGGCCCTGCCCGTGTTGCCTTCTCTGGCTTTGTTTACGGCGATTGCCGCAGGTTTGGCCGCTCCGTATCTCCTTTTGTCCCTCCGCCCGGAACTGGTCAAAGCTCTGCCCCGGCCCGGTGCCTGGATGGAATCGTTCAAACAGTTCCTGGCCTTTTTGCTTTATGGCGCCGCGGCCTACCTCTTGTGGGTTCTGGACGGGCAGGTGGGCGAATATGAACTGCTGAATATTTTGTTCTCGCTGGTGTTGGTGGCATTGGGTTGTTGGATTTACGGAAGATTCACCGGTTTCGACCGGGACACGCGGGGTAGGAATTTGGGCCGTCTGGGGGCTGCTGTATTTGTCGGCCTGGGTCTCTATCTCGGATTCCCTTCCTCGAATCAGGGAAAGACTACAGAAGCGCAGGGGATCGTCTGGGAAGCGTGGTCGCCGGAACTGGTGGAAAAATATCAATCCGAAAACAGAATCATCTATGTGGATTTCACCGCCCGCTGGTGTGCCACTTGTCAGACCAATAAGAAGGCCGTCTTTTCTTCGCAAAAGGTGTTGGACGAGTTCAAACGCCTTCAAATTGTCACATTAAAGGCGGATTGGACGAATCAGGATCCACGCATAACGAAGGCCTTGTCGGCTTTTGGCAAATCCGCCGTTCCCTTCAACCTGATTTATGCACCGGGGATGGATCAACCCCGGCAGTTGCCGGAGTTGTTGACCCCGGGAATTATTCTGGAAGAACTCGGCAGGTTGCACAAATAAGTTGGGGTGCTAGGTTTGGATCCGGACAGAGATTTAAACCACAACCCACAAAAAGAGAAACCACTATGATGAACCTAATAAAAAAACTCGTTACAGGATTGGCCGCCTTGGCCGTCTTTGGCGCAATTCAAACACACGCCGCGGAAGTCGGAAAACCGGCCCCCGCCTTCACCCTAACCGACAGCAACGGCAAGAGCCATCAACTTTCTGATTTTAAAGGAAAGACCGTGGTTCTGGAATGGATCAACCACGAATGTCCTTTTGTCGTGAAACATTACAGTGGCGGCAATATGCAGGGCTTGCAGAAAACCTACACCGGCAAGGGTGTGGTCTGGCTCTCCATCTGTTCATCGGCCCCGGGAACACAGGGACATTTGAGCGCAGCCGACTGGAACAAGACGACGGCGGAGAAAAAGGCTTCTTCCACGGCTGTCCTGATTGATGAGGACGGAAGCGTCGGAAAACTTTACGGAGCCAAGACAACTCCCCAGATGTATGTGATCAACGCGGAAGGTGTCCTGGTTTATAACGGGGCCATTGATTCCATTAAATCAACCAGTGCCGACGATATCGCCAAAGCAGAAAACTATGTCAGCAAAGCGTTGGATGAAGTTCTGGCTGGCAAACCGGTCACCACAGCAACGACCGCACCCTACGGTTGCTCGATCAAATACGCCAAAAAGTAAGGGAAGCGCGGCACCTGAAAAAACCGGGAAGAAATTCCCGGTTTTTTTGTGTTTGGCGCTTATCCGTAAATAAGGTCTTGCTTCCGCTTTTATCCCGTCTGTGATGGACAAAGCGTATGATCATGATGCCCACAGCCAGTGACGAAGAGCGCAATTACAACGCCGGAGATATCATCTGCCACGAAAACGAGCGTCCCGATGGCCTTTTCATCGTAAAGGAAGGATTGGTGGAAATTTTTCATCAACTGGCGACGGACGAAGGCGTGGCGGAAGTTTCCCTTGGCCGCATCGGTGCGAGGGGCATGTTCGGAGAGATGGGCATCATCGATCACCAACCCCGCAGTGCTTCCGCCCGGGCTCTGGGCCCGACCAGAGTGGTTTTCATCAGCCGGCTGGCTTTTCAAAAACACCTGGAAGACCTGCCCCCCTGGGTATCCATCCTGATCAAAACCTTTGTGCAGCGTGTGCGCGAATCCAATCGCCGCCTGGTCGAAGTGGTGGAAGCTGCCGATCAGGGCCGCCTAAAAATCGGTAATCATGAGATCATCATCAGCCACGGGGACGAAGACGAAGAAGATAAGAAATTCTAGGTTTATTGTTTTGTCGGCTGAAGTGAAAACTCTTCCTCCGTTCTGCACTTGACGGAATTCTGGGAAGCCCCATGTTATCCCATCTTATGGGTCAACAAATCAAAGCTGTTACGAAACGTCGTCGTCGCCTGCGCCAGCTGAAGCGCAAAAAAGACACCGCCAAGCTCGAAAAGAAGTCAGCCTAAGCTGACTCTACCAGCACGCATCTCCGGCCATTACGCTCCCGTCCAAGTGAGTGGGCCCAAACGCTCAATCAAGCCAATGGCTATAAGCTGCTGCGCCCTGCTGTCGTGGGCTAAATGGGGCTTGGTTTCACCAGGCAGTTCATCGTAGGACCGAGAAGAAACGATACCGATGAAACGTATTCGCTAACAGGCCCTGAGAGTCCCAGTCTTGGATCAGATTCTACGGTCAAGGGCCAAAATCCTGGGTATGAAGATAGTGTTTCATCGTTGCGCGGGCTCAAAGACGAAGAGGTCGAACATCGCGAAATGGAGATCCGTGTGAAAATCAAACGGGAGTTTTAATTTCAGTGAAACCCCGCCCGGAAACGTGCGGGTTTTTTGATTGTGGCCGCACGTCATGTTGTGGCTAGAATTTGATAATCGTGCACATGTTCAGGAGCCAATTGCTTTTATGGAGCCTGCTGGGTCTGCTGACCTTGGGAATTTTTGCTCCAGCCTTGATCCGTCTGGCAAAGGAAACGGCCCGGCATGAGCAGTTACACCATGCACTGTTGATCCTTGCTTTTGCCATGGCGGCGATCTTGATTGAAGAAAGAAAAAAGCTGTATTTGCGCCTTACAGCGGACACCCGATTTTATGCGCTGTTGGTGCTGGCCCTGCTGGTGATGATGGCTGCCACCATTCTGACTTCCCAGCTTCTGACGGCTTTTGGTTTTGCCCTGGCACTGTTGGCGTGGATGGGATTTTTCTTCGGGAGGGAAAGTCATCGATTCGGAACGGCATTGGCCCTGGCCTTCATGTTGTTCGTGGGAGCGGCCAGTGCCTTTGCTTTTTTTGACTGGCCTTTGCGCCAGATGGCAGGAATCCACTCTGCCTGGCTGCTGAATCATTTCGGGCTGGATAGCAGCCTTTTTTACCACACAGCGGGGGACACGAAGCTGATCCTGAGTGTGGATCAGCGGCCCTTTGAAGTGGCATCGGAATGCAACGGTTACGGCCTGATCAGCAGCTCAGCTCTGGTTGCCCTGCTCTTGGTGGCCTACCGGAGGCTGGCCTGGCCGGACAAACTTCTGTCGCTGGCCCTGGCCGTTTTTTTGGGTTCGCTCTTCAACACACTGCGCATTCTTTTCATTGTCCTGTTGGCTCCGAAAGTCGGGAATCATTACATGCTGATGCACGAGGCAGTGGGGACGTTTTTTTTCTGGGGTTGCCTCATCCTGATCTGGTTCATTGTGGGGGGATTTCCGGAGAAAAAACAAAACAGAGAAGCCCCCGCCAACCACGGATGACAAAGACACAGCGGCACCCTGTTTCTTCGAAAAGCTGCCTAGGATACACGGTAGTGTTAGGAAAGTAGCAGCCAGGACGGAAAGGGCGCAAAGGGCGCAAAAAAGAAAAAGAGACTCTGGTGATGGATTCGTTTGGTTGTAGCCAGGGCCTCCGGGCCTCGGTTCTTTCTCTTACTCAAAGTTCCGCGATTCGGGGATCGCGGCTACAATGAAGAACGTTGCGTTCTTTGTGTCTTCGCGGTTATTCCTCCCTTCCCCTTCCCCGCCCTTCCCTGATCTTGGCGCGGTGGCGTTTTCCTTCCTTCATTTTACGCTTGAGGGAAGCAGGACGCGGCCGGTTCTGTCTGCGGATTTTTTCCCGGGCCGCTTTTTTGGCGGCAGAAGCGGCACGACGCTGACTTAAAATCAATTGCAGTATGCGATCCCAGGCCAGCTCGCGGTTCTGGCCCTGAGTGCGGGCCTCCTGGGCTTTGACTCGCAGGCCTGTTGGCAGATGGCTTAGCTCCACGGCCGTCGAAACCTTGTTTACGTTCTGTCCGCCCGGCCCAGAGGCACGGCAGAATGATTCTTCAAAGTCGGATTCTTTGAGATGTAAGGCGGCCAGTTGGGAAGCCCATTCTTTCATGAGGGAACCATTGTAAGGGAATCCCAGAACGCTTGCAAATCCTGTGGCAATGGCGTCTCTACCCGAACCAGATGGTCCTTCCAGCTAAAACCGCTGCGATAGGCGTGCAGAGCCTGTCGCGGAAGGACTAGTTTCTGAGCGAGATTCTCCGTCCAACCTTGTTCAATAAAATCAAGATAACATTGATCATCCGGACCGTAGAGTTTGTCGCCAACCACGGTATGGCCTATATGTTGAAGATGAACGCGGATCTGGTGCAGCCGCCCTGTTTCCAGTCCAATGTCGAGAAGGGAGTAGGATTTTCCTGATGCATCCTGCCGGTGTTCCAGACGGCGGAAGCGGGTGACAGAAGAATAACCTGTAGGAATAACACCCTGTTTGACGTAAATACGGCTTGGGCCATGATGGGAAAGTCGATCCAAGCGTGATAAAATGGTCGCTGCTGCCGGCGCTTTTCCGCAGACGATGCTGAGATAGGATTTTTTGATCTGACGGGCAATGGTCATTTTGCCGAGCATGGAAGCGGCTTCGCTGTGGCGCGATATCAAGACCAGACCGCTGGTTTCGCGGTCCAGACGGTTGATGATGGAAAGGGTTTCGCCGGGAAAATGTTCCCGCACCTGATCGATTAGAGTCCGTGTGCCATCGGGACGGGTGGGATGAACCAGAAAATTGGCGGGTTTGTTGACCAGCAGCCAGTCCACGTGCTGGTGCACAATCTGCAGATCAGTAAAGGCGGGCGTGGACCACATCACGACTGTTTTGCCTCATCAGGAACAGCTTGTCATGACCAAAGAGGAAGGCGGAGACCCTTCTCTTCTGATCGCCTGGGGGCAATCGGGCGGTAGAAAGCTTATACAAAGAAAGAGGATGTTCAGTAACCCGATGCGGGGGAAAGGGTTGTATTTCGATAAACCTTAAACTTCAGTCATTAAACTTATTTATTTTCCACAAAAGGAAGATACGTTGAACCTATGGACGACTTGTTTGGTTCAGGGCATCCGGTTGTCGGGGTGGAAGACGCCCGCCGGAATCTGGCGGCGCGGATGCGTCCCCTGCGCCTGGAAGAATTTGCCGGGCAGGGTGAGTTGTTGGCCGATGGTAAGCTTCTTCGAAGACTGATCGAAAGCAACCGCTTTTCCGCCCTGCTTTTTTATGGGCCTCCCGGCACAGGCAAGACCTCATTGGCCGGCATTGTGGCGCGGCAATCCTCCGACAGTTTTGTCCGTCTGAACGCGGTGGAGGCCTCGGTGACTGATTTGCGGAAAGCGGTCGGGCAGGCGGCGGAGGATTGGCGGCACCATAAGAAACGCACCCTCGTTCTGATCGATGAAATCCATCGTTTCAACAAATCGCAGCAGGACGCCCTGCTTCCCCATGTGGAAGAAGGAACCATCCGGCTGATCGGAGCCACCACGCAGAATCCGTTTTTTTCGGTCAATCCGGCGCTGTTGTCGCGTATGCAGATTTTCGAATTCAAGCCGCTTGCTGAAGAGGACATCCTCAAGCTGCTGCGTAACGCTCTAGTGCGTTATCAGGAAAATCATCCGGTAGTCCATATTGATGCGAAGGAAGAAGCCCTGGCGCATTGGGGCCGCATTTGCGAAGGGGACGCGCGCCGGGCACTCAACGCCCTGGATGTGGCCTTGTGTTCAACCCTTCCGGTGGAGGAGGTTCTGACCATCGATCTGGCCGTGGCGGAAGAATCAATCCAGAAGAAGGCGATTGTCTATGACCGGGACGGGGATGGGCATTATGACACGTTATCAGCTTTTATCAAAACCGTGCGGGGCAGCGAACCGGACGCCGCTATTTATCTTCTGGCGAAAATGTTGGCAGCAGGTGAAGACATCCGCGTCATCGCCCGGCGCCTGGTCATCTCCGCTGCGGAGGATATCGGCATGGCGGATCCGCAGGGTTTGATTCTGGCCACATCCTGCCAACAAGCGGTGGAGGCGATCGGAATGCCCGAGGCCCGGATCCTTCTGGCGGAAACAACCGTGTATCTGGCAACAGCCCCGAAGAGCAATGCCTCCTACATGGCTCTGGAAGAAGCAGGACGAGAGTTGGCGGAAAGCCGCACCCGGGCCATTCCGGATGCGGTGAAGGACGCCCATTACGGCGGGGCAAAAAAAATGGGGCACGGTGTTGATTATGCTTATGCCCATGATTATGCCGATGCTGTGGCACCGGGAAAAATCTTTGCGGAGATGAAAACTTTTTACCGGCCCACCGGGCGCGGGTATGAAAAAATCGTTGCCGAGCGGCTGGAGCGTTGGGATAAACTACGTCGTGAACGAGCGGCCCAACAGGCGACGCACCAATGAAAAAGGAAAAAAAAGTCAAAAGGCCCTTTAGTCTGGCCACCTATCTCGACGGTCTCCTTTTCTGGTCTGTTTTTACCAGTGCCACGATTTTAATGCTCTGGCTGTTGACCAGCACCACAAAAAACCTTCTGCGTGAAAGCGTGGCCACACGTGTAGTGACCTTGTCAAATATGACGGCGGCATCCCTCTCGCCCAAGCTGTATAATGAAGGGCAAGGAAAAACAACTCTTCTTTTTTCAGACATTCCTTCTGAGCATTTGAAAGCCATCCAGGCTCAGAATCCGGATATAGCAGGTCTGGTAGTTGTGGACACCTCGGGCGACGGGCTGCGGATTCTGGCCAAAACCCAGACCTCCCCGCGAATGGAAGAGCTCTTCAGACAGAAAGCCAAGCAGCCCTCGTTTCAGAATCTGGTGAAGCAGGCTCAGATAGGCGGGCAGCCTGTCTTCAGCGGATGGGCATTTTTAACCACCAGGGAAATGCCGCTTTTCGTCGAGCGGGCACAGGAGCCGGAATACACCTTCACCGCCGTTCCCAACTGGCCTTTGGGAGATGAGGAAAAAACACCGGTGATCATTCTGATCTTTGATGCAGGACTGATCCAGAAGCAGTTTCTTAAAATTGATGACAACAGTGCCAGCGTTATTGCCGTGGCCATCCTCGTGGCGACTATCCTCAGCTGGGTTGTGCAGCGGCGGAGTGTCCAGCGGCAGCAGGCCGTGGAGGAAAAACTGGCGGCTGTCAATTTGTTGAAACAACGGGATACGGTCCTGGGTCTGGTGGCCGTGGCGATGGATC
>Ga0209490_10000449_pt1 | contig 41427 bp, 33 predicted proteins | sample MAT06_FD_187209 | JGI IMG/M metagenome (GOLD analysis project Ga0209490, IMG submission 187209) | Freshwater microbial communities from Lake Fryxell liftoff mats and glacier meltwater in Antarctica - MAT-06 (SPAdes) (version 2) | ecosystem: Environmental > Aquatic > Freshwater > Ice > Liftoff...
TGTTTTTTTGGGATTATTTCATGATCCGCAGAGGGGGACCTGCAAACATTTTGAAAGTTGAACAACTCTTCGCTGCGCTACGAGTCTTTTCATTTCCTTGTATTCCCTATGCTCAAGCAAGCTTGGCTGTTTTTTTGGGATTATTTCATGATCCGCAGAGGGGGACCTGCAAACATTTTGAAAGTTGAACAACTCTTCGCTGCGCTACGAGTCTTTTCATTTCCTTGTATTCCCTATGCTCAAGCAAGCTTGGCATAGGGAATACGAGGAAATGAAAAATCCGCCCGAGGGCGGATTTGTTCAACTTTCAAAATGTTTGCGGAGAGAGAGGGATTCGAACCCTCGGTACCTTGCGGTACACACGCTTTCCAAGCGTGCTCGATCGACCACTCTGACATCTCTCCATTTCCAAGAACCTTCGCAGGATTTTGGGGGGCGAAAATAGTCATAGATTCTTGATAATTGAAGAGGGCTTTGGTTTATAACAATTTCCCCAGCGAAAGCCCTATAGGGCAGCGATACTGAAGATATCTTACTATTTCTCGCAGACTTTGGAACGACCTGCAATCCTTAAAAATTTCAGGGTAATGTCCTTCTAGGCTCCAGTTTGTATTTGCGTTTTCGTTTTTATCTTTGACTTTAGCATAAATGTGGTGCCGCTTTTTCCATTGTAGGTGTATTCCCCATCGACTTGTTCTACCAATCCTTTTATGATCTCGATCCCCAACGAATCTGAATGTACTTGATCTGGTGAAAAGCCCTTGCCATTATCGCGAATGATCATTTCCAAATCATCTTCTTTTCTTCGCAAACTGAATTCTATGAATCTTTCGTACCGACCTTCAAATGCGTGTTTATATGAATTGGTAACTACCTCATTTGCTATGAGTGCAAGTGGTAAGGCTTGATCGACATCAAGATTTAATTCCTCGATGTCAAATCGCAGCAGTACCCTCGAGACTACTCCGGAATACGTCTCTTCTATTCCATTCAAGAGTTTCGTGAAATATTCGAGAGCGTTGATAGTTGAATAGTTTTTTGATGAATAGACTAGTTCGTGAATTCCAGCAATTGAGTCAATTTTGGTTTTGCATTCGTCAAAAAGTTTTTTATGGTAGTCGTCATTGGCTTTGTAAGATTGAAGTCTTACTAAACTCGCGATAACCGACATATTATTTCTAACCCTATGCTGCAGTTCGCGCATCAAGACTTCTTTTTCCCGCAACTCTTGATTCAAAGTATGTTGCAAGGCCCTTCTTTGACGCGCTTCAAGATTGGAAGCAAATACGATGGCAATGCTGAGCGCAAATATCCGCTCGTCTTTGCTAAAATTTCTTTCTGTGTCTCCTATTTTTTCAAAACACATGATGCCAATCAGTTCTCCTTCTATTCGAAGAGGAATGTCCATGAGAGATATGATGCCATGAGGTTTTGAGTAATCCCCAGAGAGTTCTTTTGTGCTCTCATGCTTATAAATGTTTGGAACAAGAAGAATTTCATTTTCACTAATGGCTTTAATGTAAGCAGGATATTTTTCGCGAAGAAGTGTATTTCCTTTGGAGAATTTGTGTTCCGGTAAATCATACTCCCCCATTGAAACAAGCGCATTTTTCTCATCATCTAACAACCAAACACTCATTCGTTCGATATTTAGAGTAAGTAGAATTCTTCGCGCAAACTCAATCATCAGATTGTCGATGTCCTGGCGTTTAAGAGTATGAATCTTGGATATACTATCTAGTTCGTGGAGTAAATTAATCTGAGAATGATCCATAGTCAATTGTTATTATCCCGAAAGTTAGGCATATTTATTTCTATATTTTGAAGATGGATGGTACTTGTCAGTGTTGAGGTTTGTGTGTTTTGCAGTCGAATCAAAGGTCTAATGCCGATACACAAGGTGTTGACCTATAAGGGATTCTGAACGTGTTTTGTTTGGTCCTTATTTTTTTATGAAACAATGTGACCGAATTCTAAAATTTACAAATGGAGGTTCCCTTAAATTTGGTGACAAATATTTTACCACATGATAAGAAAAGCTAAAGCCGTTTGGGAAGGAAGCGGAAAGGATGGAAAGGGCCACCTAAGTACTCAAAGTACTGTTCTCAATGAGACCCAATACTCTTTTAATTCAAGATTTGCAGAGGGTGTTGGCACCAATCCGGAAGAGCTTGTTGCCGCAGCTCATGCAGGATGTTTTTCAATGAAATTGAGTTTTAGTCTTGGCGCGATGGGTTTTACACCAACCAAATTGGAAACCGAAGGTGCAATTACACTAGGTGATGGCGCTATAACACTTTCTCATCTAACTCTGAATGCTCATGTTCCCGGCATCAGCGCGGAGCAATTTGCCGAGGCCGTATTGGATGCCGAAAAGAATTGTCCAATATCGAAGTTGTTGAATGTTGAGATAAAAGTGGATTACACCTTGACCAGCTAGTTTTGTCGAGGGTTTTTCTGAAGTGTTTTTTTGCAAACTTTCCAGTATTTGAAAAAGGAAGAGAATTGGACATTTACCTCTGGGCAAATCCAGTGGCGCTCTTCTTTTCTGCCAGAGTAATGTTTGAACAATGGATGTTCTTTATAGACTAATTCGGAGCTACAAATCTGTGGACGAAGAACCTTAAATTCCATCGCAGCGATTTGGATGTTTGGAATATTTTTTGCGAGTTCTATTGCAAATGAAAGTACTTTATCTGATACCGGGTATTTTTTGAAATGTGATGGCTCAAGCAGTAGGACCCTATTGCCTTGTTGTGCCGAATGCCACAGCGGATCTAGGTTGTAGAAGTTATATATAAAAGTAGGAATCAAAGGATTCAATTTTAATTCCGGATATTTTTGAAAGGTAGTTTTTAATTGTGGTTCGATGGAATGTTCGAGTGAAGCGGGCACCCGTAGATTTTTTATTTCTTCATAACTGACATCCAGAAAGGTTTTGGACTGTGAACTACTGCTGTATTTATTGATGTTCTCCTGATTGGCATAATATTTTTTCTGACCAAAAGCTCCGGCAACCCACTGCCAACTGCACGTATTGCTCGCAATATCTGCATCAAGTAAATTGTAGTACATCCAACTAGAAGGAATTTTCCAATGCGATCCAGCAATATTGCAACACAAAGATGCTGTGTACATCCTCATGTGATTGTGCATATATCCAGTTTTGTATAGCTCTCCTAGGCACCTATCTATTGCTTCTATACCGGTGTTAGCATTTACAATACCCTCAGGCATTTGTCTATTCAAAACGTTTTCTTGCGTAGAGCTTATTTCATTAAATATTCGATCCTCAAGATTTTGGTGTACTCGTTGAAAGTAATCTCGCCACAGTAGTTCTTGAAGCAGTTTTTCAAGATATGTCTCAGAGAGATCTAGTTTTGAAATATAATCATACACGGTCTTAGTTGAGATGACCCCACGAGAGATGTAGGGTGATAACCGTGTTACAGCGCCATTGAGAAAATTTCTGCTTCGAAGGTATTCAGCAGGTTGCACTTGATTTAGTCTTTCTATGATCGAGTAGAAGTCGGTAGGAAATCCGGCTTCCAATTAGCTGTGCTTGCGTTTACTGATGCGGTTGCCGGTAATAGCTCGTTGACGTGTACACTTGAATCGATTCATGTCGGATGGTTGTTTCATCAAGTGTTTGTTGCTCACACCGCTGTTTACTCGTTTGCGCCAAAGATTAAAGGATGATCTTTTGAGCGTTTTGCGCATGAGAGTTATAACGTCTGATTCACTGAGATCAAATTGATTTTTTATCGCCTCGAAAGGTGTACGATCCTCCCAGGCCATTCCAATAACACGGTCGAGAGATTCTTCGGAGAGCCGAGCGTATTTTTCAATGTTCGTCATGGTTTATTCAACAGAGGAGGTCCGAAAAAGTTCCGCCTCCCAGTCATTTTTATGAACTTCGGGAGGCGGATTGTAGAATGAAACATAAACAACGCTATTCTTGAGGGTTATCCTTTTATAAGTTTCACACAAGATGCCTCTGCGTGGAGGAAATATATTCCGGCTGATAGTTCTTCAATGGAGATTGTGTTTATTCCCCGATTAAGATTGAATGTTTTAATTATTTTCCCCGAAAGATCAGTGATAAATGCAATAGCAATCGTTGTCTTAGTTTTAATGTCGATGGTGATTGCCGCTTGGGCAGGATTGGGATACACGGTGAATTGATTACTCGCATTGGATTCTTCAATAATACCGACTGATGAACCTTGCTCCTGACAGTCAATCAAATTGTCATTGAAAAATAGTCTTGCTTCTTTCAAGCGATTATCGAAGAAATCAGCTAGCGGCTCACCTCCGGCTTGACTTTCTTGTGCGAATACATAGGCAACATCGAGGTAGTGAATGTCCCCTGGTTCTAGAGTGAAGGGCCCACAAGATCCAAGGACTCGACGGTCACCGGGTAGATTCTCACTGGTTAATTCATCCCAAATTTCTTCTTGAACAACTCCTGTCGAAAGATTCAAAGGGTCACTTGATCCTGGAAAGGAGTATGCACTAGCATCAATAAGATCTCCTTGGTATGTCTGGTTTTGTCCATTTTTCCAAATAGAGCGCATGAAGTTGTGATAATGAATTGCCGTGTTGGGTTCTCCATATATGAGATGGCTAGAATTTTGATAGTACAGAGAGGTGGACAATCCTAGTCTTTCATTGTCGATTATTCCATCTCCATATCCGTAACCCATAGAGCCGTAAGATTGTGTTTCTGAAGAATACAAATCATCTGGAAGGGGATTGTCGGTGTTGTCAGAATCCGCAAATGGGCCCCCAAGAATCATCACTCCTTGCATCGGTAAATCCTCTCCGTATCCATTGCTCGATGAACTTTGTTCGTCTATTGAATCGCCATTGTAACCGAACAGGGCAGATCGTTTGACATTAGTTCCCACATAATCATCAATTGCGGTACCTATATCTAAGTCGGTCCACATTCCTGCAAAAGTATTTTCTAGGGTCTGTGTTCCACGATTGATGATTTTGTACTTCAAAAAAACAGTGTTTTGGAGCATTGTATTATCCGAACTTTCAAAGCCATATAACATGCCGTGAATTTCAAGACCAATGGGTTGACCACCTGATTCACTATGAACATTTGCCTTATCGTTAAAAATGAAATAAATGCATTCTGATCCGCAAAATATTGGGTAATCACCATTCTCAGGGTCATAAAATCCATTCACATTATAATCGAAGAATGGCGCTAGGGAGAAGTCCATTTCTGCATTTAAGTCGCCATGAGCGGGCCATGTAAAAAATACATCAGGTATAGAATAACCATCTGGAAATACCACCTCCACCGTCCCATTGCTTAGAGCCTCGAAGTATGCAATGTGCAATGACACATCTTCTAAAGTTACCTGCCATACTTGATTGTATGCATCTTCAATTTCATCTGTTGTAGAGGCAGTTCCATCCGTTGTTAAGGGACCGGTAAACCAATCCTGTCCAGTTGCCTGATAAGTTTCCGCTGCAAGTTTCAGTTGTTGATCAGAGCTGATGCCTCCAAACCATAGATTACCGGCATACATAGTTTTAAGCCCGCTGCCGTTGGGTGCTTCAAATGTGCCATAGTCTGAACCCGGGGTGTAAAAAAGATCACCCGTAGAAGTAACACTGCATTTGATGTTGTTCAATTCCATTGTCGCAGCGGCTTGCTGTGCAAAGGAGGTAGTACTCGACAAAGTTAATAGTGCAAAAAAGGTAAAGAGGATTTTCATAAGTTGGGATTTAATGAACTCGAACAAATTTACCTTTAGAAACAAAAAAATTTTCAAAAGCCTATTCGAGAATGCGCCAATAATCGCAAGTCAGACGACTTGAGTTTTTCATTTTTCAATTCTCTTCTTTCAGAATTTTTTCTGCTAACATATAGGACAATTTGTAATAACTTTCATCAGTCCAGCCTGCAATATGAGGTGAGAAAATCACCCTTGCCGAATCGAAAAGAGTTTGAAGTGAGGAGGGAATTTCATTTAAGTCAAGACCTTCCAAAGAAGCTTTTTCAAATTCAATTACATCGAGACATGCGCCTGAAACATGGCCATTTTTCAAAGCGTCTGCTAGCGCTGCCGTGTCCAAATTTTTGCCTCTGGATGCATTTATGAAGACGATGGATTTCTTGAATGATTTGAAGAATTTCTCGTTCGCATAATGGGTTGTTTCAGTATTCAAAGGAAGATGAATACTTACAAAATCGCTTCGCTCAAAAATCTCGACGAGCGCAGTTTCTTTTACGAAGTGATTGGAAAAGCCTGTTTTGTATTTATCGTGTGCCAGTATTTCACATCCGAATCCAGAGAGTTTTTCGGCCAATTTTTTTCCCATCACTCCGAAACCAATGATCGAAAATACTTTTGATGAAATCTCCGTTCCGCGATTTTCTTCTCTTCTCCACAGACCTTTTTTTACCTCATCATTTGCAATATTCAATTTGTTCAAAAGCATAAGAAGCATACCCACCACATGTTCTCCTACTGCATCAGCATTTCCCTCTGGCGAGTTGATGCACCGAATATTCATCATTTCAGCAAAGGCGAGATCAATATTTTCCATTCCTGAACCGGAACGAGCGATCCATTTTAAACTAGGGGCAGCCTCAAGTATGTTCTTGTCTAGTTTAATTCTACTTCGAATTACTAGGCCCGTGTAATCAATTAATTTGTTTCTGATTTCTTCTCGCGTACTAGTATAGTCATGATCACAAGAGTATCCGGATGCAGAGAGTTTTTCCTCCAAAATGGGATGAACGCTATCTAGAAAAAGTACCTTCATACAAAACTCTGCATCACCCAATGTCCAACGCTGAAGTATATAATGAGTCCAACAATATCATTGGTGGTGGTTATAAATGGTCCTGTAGCCAAGGCCGGATCGATGCCAAAGCGGTCGAGGGTAATAGGTATCCATGTTCCCATAAATCCTGCAAAGAGGATTACACTAAATAAGGCAACTGAGGCTGTTATGCCAAGTGAAAGATGCATTGGTGATAGAAAGCTGACCAATAAAATGATGCTGCTGCAAATTGTTCCGTTCAACAAACCGACGCTAAATTCTTTTGCGAGTTTTCGCGGCAGACTTTCATCAAAAGCACTTTGATTGGCCAAAGCTTTTACAACAAGTGCGGCAGATTGTACTCCTACATTCCCACCAGTTGCTGCTATGAGGGGCATGAACAGAGCCATTTCAGGGTGTTCTGTGATATCGAATACTCCAATGATTTGAGCGGATAAGAGCCCGCCACCCATTCCAATAAGAATCCATGGCAAACGAGCTCGTGTGAGAGTCCAAACATTGTCGCTCGATTCTACATCTTCAGAGATACCTGATGCCAATTGGTAATCTTTGTCGGCCTCTTCTTTCATTACATCTACTACGTCGTCGATCGTTATTCGGCCGAGTAAAGTTCTGCTTTCATTTACAACCGGCAGTGCCACCAGATTGTATTTTTCCATGATATTGGATACTTCTTCTGTAGGAGTATGCACATCTACTGTTCTCACACTTTCTTTTTTGAATAGATCGCGAATAAGTGTTCGCATGCTGGTACTTGCGAAAATCAAGGACTTCATACTGAGTGTTCCGAGCAATACATCTTTATCGTCTACAACGTATATCGTATAAACATTGTCAAGGTCTTCTGCCTGCTTGCGCATTTCGCGAATAGCTTGGGCGACCGACCAATTTTGATTAACGGCTACAATCTCTTTTCCCATGAGCGCTCCAGCAGTCCCTTCCTCATAGGTCATGAGGTCTATAATGTCACTTGCTTGTTCTTCGTCTTCTAGAAGAGATATTACTTCCTCTTGTTTTTGTTCTGAAAGTCCTGACAATAAATCGGCCGCGTCATCTGACTCGAAGTTTTCTATGAGGTCTTCCGCAATTTCTCGGCTTGTAAGGGATTCAAGTAGATTGTCCTGAACGTCTTCGTCCAACTCCGGCAACACCTCAGCCCTAATCTCGGAACCTAGCAGTCGAAACAAATACACAGCCTCGTTGTCGCGAAGTTCATTAATAAGCTCTGCGATATCCGCTGGGTGGGCATCAGCTATCACCTGCAGTATGGCGCTGTCTTTACCTTCTGCAATGCGCTCCCTCAGATTGTAGAGGAGTTCTTTAGTAATGGTGAACTGCATAACCCTGCAAAGGTAGTACCCTCTGGTGAGTATCGGTCAACCGAGGCCCAAGTTCTACTTACGGCCCGCCTAACAAAAGTTACTACCGCGTCGGGTTTTCTGCATCTAGTTTTGCAATATGATTAAAAATTTAATTGAGATTTCAGTCTCATTGATATTAAAAGTTAAAGTACAATACTTCTTTTGCCTTGTCTTACTTGCCTTTTCAAGCTTGAGTTATGCCACCATCAACGAATGCGGAAACGACGTAAACGGATCGGGCAATGGCTCAGGCTTTAGTGGGTATTACGCTCCTGAAAATTGGATAATAGATGACTTGGGAACTTTGGGTACTATTTCTTTTAATGCCCCTTCATCGGCTACTATTGTCGGCCCCAATAATATTGCTCTCAATAATACTCAATGCTACATTGAAACTACAGTTTTGACATCAGGGACGTTTACTTTTAGTTGGTCTTGGACCACGGTGGACTTGCCGCAGTTTGACCCGGCGTTTTATCAGATAAATACTCAAGTATTTCAACTTACCAACAGTTCGGGATCTGCCAATCAATCTGGTAGCGTCTCATTTAATGCAGTAGCCGGTGATGAGATCCGATTCGGGGTGATATCTACTGATGGCTGTTGTGGTGCGGCAACCTTGAACATCACTGGTTTTATCTGGCCCGGTCAATGCCCCTTAAACGAGTGTGGAAATTATGTGAATGACCAAGGCGTTGGAAGTGGGTATAATGGATACTATGCTCCTGGCGAGTGGAGTACGAACCTAAATGGTGGCAGTGGAACAATTACCGTGAACCTTCCAAATACATTAGTAATTCAGGGAAATAATAATTCTTTGTCAGGAGTACAAACTAGTTTTACAACAAATGCTATCATTGCGGGCACAATATCTTTTGATTGGTCGTGGATTACTACGGACAGCCCTCAGTTCGACCCGGCTTTTGTCGTTATTAATGGCTCTCAAACTAACCTAACAGCAAATACATTAAGTGCCCAAACGGGATCATTCGTATTCCTTGTTGAAGCCGGAGATACATTTGGATTTGGTGTAGATGCTACAGACGGTTGCTGTGGAAGCGCTACTTTGACTGTTACAAATTTTCAATGGCCGGGGCAATGTAATACAGGCTGCACGGATCCTGCCGCATGCAATTTCAACCCCTTAGCTACGAGTAATGATGGATCATGTCTTTTCGCAGGTTGCAACAATCCAACTGCCCTCAATTACGATCCGAACGCGCAATGCGATAGTGGATCGTGTATATTCGGGCTACCAAATGATGTATGTGGTGGAGCGCAATCCCTAAATGTTATCAATGGAGTCGAATTTATCATTGGTGGCTCAAACAGTGCTGCTAGCACTGATTTCACAACAGAATCTTGTTTCGGATTTGGAGTCATACAACAGGACCGTTGGTATTCCTTTGTCGCTACTGGCGGAACTATCGCTATTCTGGGTGACCCATTCTTGGGGGGGAGTTTCTCCCCATCTATTGCACTATTCTCCGAATGTGGAGGGATAGCAATTGCTTGTGCACCGCAAATTATGTTATCCCCAACAGTAATTTTTATGGAATGTGGCCAATTAATGGAGGGGCATACATACTACTTGCAAGTCGGTGGAGGACCTTTGGACCCTTCTTTATTTTATAGATTACGCATACAACAATCGGCTAGTGTATCTGGATGCACAAATCCTCTTGCTTGCAATTTCAATGCTGATGCCACTTGCGACAATGGCAATTGTCTTGGTGCTCAATCCGGCTGTACAGACCCTCTATCATGTAATTTCGATCCCAATGTCTGTGAATCGGACCCAAACGCGTGCATTTATCCGGATTGTCAAGGAGATTGTTTTGGATTCTCGTACATAGATGCCTGTGGTCAATGTATCCCTGCCACTTACACTGAACGAGAGATAGTATTTCTTCATTCTGGTCAAGAAGTTGAATTTGTGGTACCACCTTTTGTGAGTGAAATAGAAGTAGAATGTTATGGTGCTTCAGGAGGAAACTCCAGTTTATGGGAAATGAACACTTTCGGAACTCAATTAATTCAAGTTGGTAAAACTGGAATTGGTGGTAAAGGCGGAAGGGCGAGCGGAATTTTATCTGTCACACCCGGAGAAAGTATTTTTGTGATGTGCGGAGGAAGTGGAGATAATGGTGGATTTAATGGAGGCGGGTTTAGCAGCAGCTCTGCGAATTTTTTATATACTGATGGAGGAGGTGCTACAGATATTCGACTTTTAGCGAATGATCCGAGTTCAAGGAGAATAGTTGCAGGTGGGGGTGGAGGTTCTTCAACCGTCCTGAATTTATCCTTTACCACAGTGGGATATAGTTCAGGTGGAAACGGTGGGGGACTCATTGGTTCGAATGGCGATGGTTCTGAAGGGGGTAGCCAAACCTCGGGTGGCAATCCGAATTCATCTAACGGCGGGGCAGGTGGCGGTGGTGGATGGTTCAGCGGGGAAGCCGGAAGTAGCGGAGCTGGTGGATCATCCTTTATCGGAGGAGTGCAAAATGGCCTAACCAGCGGTGGCATTAATTCAGGAAATGGGTATGCTATTTTGAGATACACAGATGTAACCTTTTCGAATCAATTTTGCAGCTTTGGTTGCACAGACTCCGAAGCAACAAATTTTAGTGCATCGGCCGTTTCCGATGACGGATCCTGCATTTACTATGGATGTATCGATCCTTTGGCAATTAACTTCAATCCTCAAGCTACAATTGGAGATTATTCCTGTCAATTCACTGAGGGATGTACATATCTGGATGCTTCCAATTACAATCCTTCTGCTATAAAAGACGATGGCACTTGTGCATTCGATGAACAGTCTTCCTGCCCCGCAGATTTAAACCTCGATGGATTAGTGGGAATTACTGACCTTCTCATTTTTCTTTCAGCTTATGGAAGTACTTGTCCTTGATATATCAATTAAAACATAAAAAAAAGACCTCGAGATTTCGGGGTCTTTTTCTTGAAGCTATCTTAAACCCAGAATCCGCATTGGGAATCTATTGCAGCGCCCACCCCCTTTGGCATCAAGCACTTTCTCGATTTCTATTCTCGATGTTTGAATATACACCATCAAATAATCCCGCATTGCGCATTGGAAGTGTCTGGAGGTTAATGCGCCGTGAAATTCTCGAATCTACACGATGGAGCAAAGTAATAGTTAGACGTATGAATTCCGATATCTCCATCGCGTGATTGGGGATAATACCAATTCTGCACAATAAATAGTCCATGCTGCATTGCGCCTTGGAAGTTTCTTTTTGGGCAATGCGCTACAGCATCTTGCATGAAGTGGTAAATGCCGTCATAGTAGCTGTTATAGGCCAATGGAGTGAAACGGAATTGGACTACTACAGGTACATAAACCCAAATCAAGCGATAGAAAAATGGCACCCTAATTTTCCCGATGAATGCAGTATTCTATCGCTTAGATTTGAGAATCCCGCACGCATTCTACAAAAATTGCCCTAATGCGTAATGCGGGATAAACGGTATTAGCACTTCATCGCGAATCCCAATGCGGATTCTGGGTTAAACTACCGCCAAATGAACCTTCAGTCCATCGAGGTCGTTGGTGAGTTTTATCTGACATCCAAGTCTGCTGTTTCTTTTGACAAAAAATGCCTGATCCAACATGATTTCTTCGTCCTCAGATTTTTCATGAAGAACATGATCACTGAGCACATACATATGACAAGATGCGCACAATGCCATTCCTCCGCAAGTGCCTTCTACCGGCAACTCATAACTTTTGCAGAGTTCCATCATATTCATGTTCATGTCAGTGGGCGCATCTAACACATGTTCAGTGCCCTCCCGATCTACAACGGTTATTTGAATGGTATTGTCCATTTTATTACCTTGAAAAAAGTGTTTTAAAATCCTTGAACACCATTCACGGTGGTGTACTTAAGAACATAATTTTTATCCGGATAAATGCGCTTAAAAGCACTCTGAACCATCAATGTTGATTCGTGAAATCCGCATAGGATCAACTTCAACTTTCCGGGATAAGTATTGATATCGCCAATCGCATAGATTCCCGGGATATTAGTACTATAATCCAAAGTATTTACTTCTATTGAGTTTTTGTCGATGTTCAAACCCCAGTCGGCAATGGGGCCCAACTTTGGCGATAGTCCAAAAAGTGGCAGCCAATGATCCGTTTCAATTTGATAAACACCCTTTTTTTGATCATCTATCGCAATGGAACGTAGTACACTGTCCCCTGCAATTCCGATTACTTCAGCATCCGTTATCAAATTGATTTTCCCTGCCGCCGACATATCCAATATTTTCTGAACGCTGTCCGGGTGGCCTCGGAAACTTTGACTGCGGTGCACCAATGTCACATCACTCGCTACTCCATTGGCTAAAAATACAGCCCAATCGAGCGCACTGTCGCCTCCTCCGCTGATGATTACTTTTTTGCCCTTGTAAAAATTCGGATCACGAACGATATACTCAATGCCCTTTTCCTCAAATTCAGACAAGTTGGCTATCGGGGGTTTGCGTGGTTCGAAACATCCCAATCCGCCTGAAATGGCTATAACGGGCGCTTTGTGCAATGTGCCCCGACTTCCGGTAACGATGAAATATTTTCCATCTTCCGTTTTTTCAATTTTCTCCGCTCTTTCTCCCAAAGTAAAACCGGGTTTAAAAGGCTCTGCTTGGCGCATCAGATTATCTACTAAATCACCCGCAAGAACTTCAGGAAATCCAGGTATATCGTAGATTGGCTTTTTCGGGTAAATTTCTGTCAACTGCCCTCCCGCTTGAGGCAAAGCATCTATGAGATGACACTTTAATTTGAGCAGCCCGGCTTCAAAGACCGTAAAAAGTCCACAAGGACCAGCTCCTATGATGAGAATGTCTGTTTCTATCATGAAAATTTGCTGTTTCGCCGCGCGAAAATAAGTCATCCTTGTGCAGGAGAGCGCTCATTTCGAGTCGCATCTGTAACACTCTGCCGAATGTTTTGTTTATTTGGGGAAAATTAGTCCGCTATGAAGCATTTTTACTCGATCTGTGTGAGCCTCTGTTTTTCGTGTTCTGTTTTCGCTCAATGTGCGGACGGGCGCTATCGCGATATGATATTTCCCGAGTATTCCTCTACTGAAAATGTGGAATATGGATCCAATACCCTCTTTTCAGGTGCCGAGCAATCACTCATGATGGATGTGTATGAACCTGCCAATGATTCAGAAACGAACAGACCCTTAGTGATTTTTGCCCATGGTGGTTTCTTTATAGCTGGCGATAAAGATGGCACGGAAGTGAAACCAGCATGCATCGATCTGGCTAAAATGGGCTATGTGACAGCTTCTATCAATTATCGTCTCGGATTTCCCATCCAGTTGGATCTCGAACAACCAATGGCAGAGGCCGTTTTGCGCGGAGTACACGATATGAAAGCCGCGGTTCGCTGGTTTCGAAAAGACGCAGCGGAAAATGGAAATACTTATCGCATTGATCCCAATGAAATTTATATCGCTGGAGTATCTGCAGGTGGATTCATAACCCTGCAACATGCGTATATCGACAACCTAAGCGAATTGCCATCTTATATAGACTTTGACAATCCTGGTTTAGGTGGAGGTATAGAGGGCGAAAGCGGCAACGAAGGCTATTCTAGTGACATTAAAGCCGTCATAAGTATTGCTGGAGCACTTTCAGATACTACTCATGTTGATATGGGAGAGGTGCCTGCGTGTATTTTCCACGGAACCGGTGATACTGTGGTTCCTTTCGATTCGGATATGTTGATTATTGCGAATACTTTTCCGGTGACCGAAGTAGATGGAAGCAATTCCGTGGATCAAAAACTGACCGAGCTTGGTATAACCCACTGTTTTGAAATATATGAGGGTCAAGGACACGTGCCAAGTGATGGAAATAATGCTTATTATGATACTACCCTTTCAATCATCAGCAATTTTCTTTCTCATTTTGTTTGCGACATCGAACTCGACTGTGAATACCGCGAAATAAATGTGGGAATGGAGGAAGAGACCTTTGAACTGTTTTCCGTTTATCCCAATCCAGCAGAAAATTTCTTGACTATCGTCTGTGCCAACAATTTTTCTTCAACTCAAATTGAATTGTTGGATTTGAGTGGTAGAGTAGTAGCAGGAAAAGTTGTTTTTGGTCGAACAGAATGGGATATTCGCAACTTAAGTGCAGGTCATTACATTCTGAAAGCGTTTGATGAAACAGGAGTCCAGATTAGATATCTAGTGATTGAATAACTAGATCAATTCTTTGGTTATGGCTTCTACAGAGAGTATTTCGGGAACGGCATTTCTGATGGCGCCTTCCACTCCGGCGCGCAATGTCATTGTGCTCATTGAGCAACCACAGCAAGCTCCATGAAACTCTATGCGAGCGGTCATCTCATCGGTCACATCCACCAAAGAGATGTCCCCTCCATCTGCCTCCAGAAACGGGCGTATGCTGTCGAGCGAATTTTTTACTTTATTGAATAATTCTTCTTTGTTGCTCATCATGTGTGTATCACATTCACTTTCTTCGTAGCCGGAATGTTTTGATTTCGTTGGTCCAATTCTTCTACAAATCTATCCAATATTGTGTTTAGATAACCTATTGCTTCTGTTCCTTCTTGCATAATAGCTGGTCTGCCTGCGTCTCCTGCTTCTCGGATGCCTTGAATAAGTGGCAATTGACCGAGAAAAGGAACGCCCATTTCCTCCGATAATCTCAATGCTCCTTCTTTTCCAAACAAATAATATTTACTGTTGGGAAGTTCTTCGGGAGTGAACCAAGCCATATTTTCGATCAATCCAAGCACTGGCACATTAATAGAAGGCAATTTGAACATGCCAATGCCTTTTCGAGCATCGGCAAGTGCTACTTCCTGCGGAGTACTCACTATTACAGCACCTGTAAGAGGAAGGGCCTGAACAATGGCAAGATGAATATCTCCTGTTCCGGGAGGAAGATCTATGATCATAAAATCCAATTCGCCCCATTCTGCGTCATTCAATAGTTGATTGAGTGCTTTGGTGGCCATCGGACCGCGCCACACAACGGCTTGATTCACTTCTGCGAAAAAACCAATGGACAATACTTTTACACCGTATTGTAAAATAGGTTCGAGAACATTCCTACCGTTCACTTCAATTACAGCCGGTTTTTCTGATACCAAGTCGAACATAGTCGGTGCGCTCGGGCCATAAATATCTGCATCCAGCAAGGCAGTTTTGTAACCATTTCGAGCAAGACCTACCGCAAGATTAGCTGCAACTGTGCTCTTTCCAACACCTCCTTTTCCTGAAGCTACAGCAATAATATTTTTCACACCAGGCAGCACTTTGCGCAATTCTCCCTGACGTTCATCTCCAGAAATGGCAACTACACTTGTAGTTACCTTCCATTCTTTTCCAATAGTTCTGTGTATCGAAAACTCACAGGCCTCCTGCATACGCGAACGAGCGTGCATGGCAGGATTACTCATCTTTACTTCTAGTTGTATATGATTGTTGGTGAAATCGACAATTTTCACAAGTCCTAAACTGACAATGTCTTTTTTGAGGTCCGGTTCAATTACCGAAGACAATGAATCTAGAATGGCCTGACGTGATATACTCATGATGCAAAATTACTTTAAATGGTGTTATAGAAAAGGCAGTTTTATCTTCTGACTCAAAAAGTCTTTTTCTAATCAAGATTTTTCAGATTTTCAAGCCACTTTATTTCTCAACTTGTGCCGTTTATGCATCTGTAATAGTCCAACACCGTTTCACCCCATTGGCCTATAACACCTACCCTAGCGGCATTTACCTCTTCATACTTATAAAATTGTTTGGACTAATTTGTAAGCAGAATGGGTATTATTTGCAGTAACGAATTTTGAAACAGGTTTTTTCAGGTACTATGTCAATGTTCTTCAATCATAACATGAAGAAACGTAATATGTGCTTGCAAGATTAATTTTTTGTTGAGGGTTTTATTTTTTTGAGAAGTTCCTTAAACCCAGAATCCTCATTGGGATTCGCGCTGCAATAGATTTCCAAGGCGGAATCTGGGTTAAATTCGAATTTCTATCTCAGGATTCCACAGCAACTCTTTGAACCGAACAACTTTGTCGTTTTTGATTTCCACGCCTTCCTTTTCGAGCATTTCCTGCATTTGAAAGGGTGTGCCAAAGTGCATTTTCCCTGTGAGCATTCCCAAGCGATTGACCACACGATGAGCTGGCACATCAGTTCGCTCATGACACGCATTCATAGCCCATCCTACCATTCGGCTGCTCAATCCGCTTCCAAGGTATTTGGCAATGCTGCCATAGTTGGTAACCCTTCCCTTAGGGATAAGTCGAACTACAGCGTAGACATCTTCAAAAAATGAATGTTCTTTCACTTACAGGTTGCTTTAGGTCAAGCGGTATCGCAGATAGTGGATTTTTTTATTCTGTGCCAACCACATTTTTTCATAATAAGTTCGAATGCCAAGAATATATTGCCATTCTGCATTTTGCATCTGAATATACTCTCCGTACAAGTTATCTGTACTTGTTTCAATTGGATACATTGTACCCAGAAGTTCTTCTAGAAGCAATTCATATACAATCGGATTGTCGTGTTTGATATGAATGAGCGCATTTTTGGTCAAAAACTGTTTATAGTGATTTTCTAAGTAATAAAGAGAGGTGATTCGATGTTTTCCTTTTTCGTCTTTGGGTTGTGGATCACTAAAAGTTAACCAGATTTCTTTCACTTCATTTTGCCCAAAAAACGCATGGGCAAACTCGATTCGTGTTCTCAAAAAGGCTACGTTTTTCAGCCCTTCTGAAAGAGCCTCTTTAGCTCCTTTGTGAAAACGATGGCCTTTAACATCTACTCCAATAAAATTGCGATTTGGATATTTTCGTGCTAGACCAACAGTATATTCCCCTTTACCACAGCCAAACTCCACGGTTATTGGATTTTGATTTCCGAAAAAATCACTGTTCCATTTTCCCTTCATAAAGGTCTTGCCCTCGCGTATGATGGGTATCAAATCGGGCTCGAATACATGCGGGAAACTTTTATTTTCTTCCCATCTTTTGAGTTTGTCTTTGCCCATATTTGGACCATTGCAATTTTGCGCGAATATCAAAACCTTTTGCAATGAATTCCCCAAGATTGCCTCTAAATTTCTATTTTGTGTTTCGCAAGTGCAAATTTTGATTCAGAATATTCAATCTGATCTGCTCCTTTTCAAGACTTTTAAACCTTCTTTGCAGATGAAATGTCCATACCCTGCAAGACATATTTGATAGCCCCACTCGACTGGGGACTTGGTCATGCCTCGCGTTGCGTACCCATCATTCAATTATTAGTCAAACACAATCAGAAGGTAATCGTTGCAGCCACTGGTCATTCAAAGCAATGGCTCTCTCTGGAGTTTCCAGATTTGACCATAGTAGATTTTCCAGGAGTAAAGGTCGAGTTTGAGTCAGGTCAAAGTTTTGGATTGAAGAGTTTTCTATTGGGTTTGAAATTGTGGAAAGGAGTAAAAGAAGATTTGATCTTTATGAAAGAGATTGTTCGCAAACACAAGGTAGATGTGGTGATAAGCGACAATCGATACGGGGCAAGGACAGATAATACTCGAAATATCTTAATCACGCATCAACTCTTTTTGAGAGTTCCTTTTTTTTTACGCCGCTTCGTTTCACGTATTGTGAAAGAACAAATTGGGCGCTTTGATCAATGTTGGATCCCCGATATTGACGAAGAAAACTGTCTCAGCGGAGAACTCTCTCACAAAGGGGATTTACCAGAGAATTTTCACTACATCGGATGGCTAAGCAGATTTCGGTATCAAAACATTCCTCTAGAAAAAGAAGTGGATGTGCTTGTTCTCATTTCAGGACCGGACCCGGCGCGATCTGATTTCGAACGGGCCATGCGCGCGTGGTTCGAAGCTTCAGAACAGAAGACCGTAATGATTTGCGGAAGATCTAATGGGATTATTGAACAAATGGGAAACCTTACCATTTATCCAAATGCCACAACAAAGGAACTAGCAAATTGGATTCTGAGAAGTCGAAGAATTATTTGCAGATCGGGTTATTCTACACTGATGGACCTGATGACATTGAGACGAAGTGCCCTGCTCATTCCTACTCCCGGTCAAAGTGAACAGGAATATCTGGCATTACTTATGCAGTCTCAGAAATGGTTTCACAGTTTGAGTCACTATGAGATGAAATCAAAATTGGAATCTTCTCTAAATGAGATGGAATACATAATTCCTGATATTTCGAATGATGCTGAAGGCATGTTAAAAATTCTTCTCGCTCTGGAATCGTAAGTAGGTTTTACCTTGTCCTATTTTCGCATCATGAATGGTCAGAACTCACAAAGTGAAATAGATGAAAAGTACATGCGTATAGCCATGCGAGAGGCGGTGTACGCAATGGATCAAGATGAAGTGCCAATCGGATGTATCATAGTTTGTCAGGATAAAATTATTGCTCGTGGATACAATTTAGTTGAGCGTTTACATGATTTTACGGCTCATGCGGAAATGCAGGCGTATACATCCGCTTCTGAGTATTTGGGTGGAAAGTCTCTCGAAGAATGCACCCTTTACGTTACGCTAGAACCCTGCGTAATGTGCGCTGGAGCAGCGTATAATACACGGTTGGGAAGAGTAGTTTTTGGGGCTTACGATGAGAAAAGAGGTTATTCCATGTTCGGTGGACATCATGAAAATCGGCAAGGAATTTTGCATCCCAAAACGGAGGTAAAAGGGGGAGTTTTGAGTGAGGATTGTGCCTCTTTGCTTCGCGACTTTTTTGCTCGAAAAAGATCCTAAATGATTTATTTGCGGTTCTATAATTCTCCGTTGAGCAATTTCCCGGAGGCCAATAATTTTTCGAGATAAGGATTTCTGCGCGCCTCATCGAGAAGTTGAACATGACCGGGGTGATGACAATCTGTTCCAACAAAACTATAGAGATCGCGTTCTATGCACCATTCAGCAACTTTACGAACATCTTTTGAGTATTGATCTGTAAGGCAATTAATGTTCAACTGCAGCAATATCCCTTGATCATGAAGATCCTGATATATGCTTAGCTCGCGGTGCCAGTATTGATATCTTTCAGGATGAGCAAGCACGGGTTTGTATCCATTCAAGCGTAGGTTGAACGTAGCTCTTTTGAACGTTACCGGTTCCGAAGCAAATGACAGTTCATACAAAACATAATTCTTGCCGAAAGTGAGGAGATTTTTTTTCTCAATGTCAGCTTCAAAATGTTCGTCTAAGTAATATTCTGCGGCTGCTTCAAGTTCGATATGTATATGACGTGATGCTAATTCCTTGAGAAGCAGTGCGTGTTTCTCCCTAATGATTTCAGGTGTATTGGGATAGATGTCTTTGAAAATGTGAGGAGTTGTAACGAATTTTTTATACCCACATTCGTTTAGTGCTCTAATTAGACCAATAGATTCTTCAATGTTTTGAGCACCGTCATCAATCCCTGGCAATAGATGCGAATGGATATCTGTGCGAATCAGACCTAAATCAATGGGTTCAATCTTTCGTCGCTTCTCTTTGTGAAATATGTATTTGAAGAATCTGTTCAAAATGGAGCGCAAAGATAGTCCATGCAATTGTTATGGACTTGTTGCCTTATCATGATCTGTTTCCATATTGTTCCTCATAAAACTTCAGGTACTCTCCCGATGTTACATTTTCAATCCATGCAGTATTGTCGAGATACCAGCGAACAGTGGAACGTATGGCTTTTTCGAAATCTTGCTCTGGATGCCAACCAAGATCTCGGCTGATTTTTGTAGCATCGATTGCATAACGCGCATCGTGACCTAGGCGATCTGTTACGAAAGTGATTAGTTTTTCAGCTACTCCAACCGAACGATTCAACTCTTCGTCTGTGATTTTGCACAGGAGTTTTACCATGTCAATATTGCGCATCTCATTGTTTCCACCCACGCAATATGTCTCTCCTGATTTTCCTTTGTGAAAAATGAGATCAATTGCCCTAGCATGATCATCTACCCAAAGCCAGTCGCGAATGTTCTCTCCTTTGCCATATACAGGTAGTGGTTTACTCAAGGTTATATTTCGAATAATCAGCGGAATAAGCTTTTCTGGAAATTGGTGTGAACCATAATTGTTGCTACAATTGCTGATGAGGATGGGCAATCCATAGGTATGATGAAAGGCCCGTACTATGTGATCGCTAGAAGCTTTACTTGCAGAATAGGGACTGCGAGGGTCGTAGGCTGTAGTTTCGGAGAATTTGCCGGTGGCGCCCAAACTTCCAAATACTTCGTCGGTAGAAACGTGATAGAAAACCTTGCCCTCCATCTTGTCCTTCCAGTTTTCAACAGCGCAATCCAACAATTGTGCGGTTCCAAGAATATTGGTAATAATGAATGCCGATGGACCCGAAATGCTTCGATCTACGTGGCTTTCGGCTGCCAGATGAATTACGGAGTCAAACGAATTGGTTGCGAAGAGATGTTTCAAAAAGGCCTTATCGTTGATGTCGCCCTTAACGAAAGTGTAATTGCGGTATTCTTCTATGTCTTCTAGATTGGCTAGATTGCCGGCATAAGTGAGTGCATCGAGATTTGTGAAAGTGTACTCGGGATATTTTTTCACCATAAGTCTCAGCACATGCGATCCAATGAATCCCGCACCGCCTGTTATCAGAATATTTTTATTCATGCCTGACAAATACTTGATATATCAACAATCTTTAAAAAAACTAAAACCAAAAAATATGGCGAAGAGCCAAAACAATCCTTTTAGAAAGAAAAACAGGAACCCGGCTACCCCCATTTTCTGCAGCCACACCGGCATTTTTTCTACAAATTTCGGCTTCTTTATTTGCATTGAATTTACAGACTCCAGTACAACAAGTCCTTAATGTTTTTTCTGTAAAGTCCTTTGATATCTATCAATACTCCTTTGCCATCCTTCAAAAGGGTTTTGAAATATGCCTCATCTAGCTCAAGGTATTCGTTATGTGGAACGGCAACCACTATCGCGTCGTACTCTCCTTTTTTTGGTTCAGGCAAAATATTCAAGCCATACTCATGATGCATTTCTTCGCTGTCAGCATGTGGATCTACAATATCTACTCGCACGCTGAAAGACTCCATTTCTCTGATCACATCTACCACTTTGGTATTGCGGATGTCGCTTACATTTTCTTTGAAGGTGGCACCCATCACAAGTACTCTCGACTCAAGTGCGTTTTTGCCGGATTCAAGAATCTTCTTGACCGTCTGTTTACCTACGTAAAATCCCATGCTGTCATTTACGTACCTACCTGAATTGATAACCTTGCTGTGATATCCTACTTTCTTCGCTTTATAAACGAGGTAGTACGGGTCAACCCCAATGCAATGCCCCCCAACTAATCCGGGATAAAAAGGCAAAAAGTTCCATTTTGTGCGTGCGCTCTCAAGTACATCATATGTATTGATGTTCATTTTGTTTAAAATCAACGAAAGTTCGTTGATCAAAGCGATATTAACGTCGCGCTGAGTATTCTCAATCACTTTGCTTGCTTCGGCCGTTTTGATAGTGGGTGCATGATGAATGCCAGCATCTACTACCTCTGCATATACTTTACCTACTTCATAACATGCATCCATGTCGCTCGCAGAAACCACTTTCTTAATGGTTCGGATGTTGTGACTTTTATCTCCGGGATTGATGCGTTCAGGTGAGTAACCCACTTTGAAATCACTGCCCATTTTGAGACCGCTCAACTCCTCGAGGATTGGCACACAATCTTCTTCAGTGCAACCGGGATACACTGTTGATTCGAAAATAACGTAGTCGTCCTTCTTCAAAACTGTACCCACGGCCCGAGAGGCTGAGAGTACCGGACCGAGATCAGGCAAATTCATATTGTTGATAGGGGTCGGAACAGCCACTACATAGAAGTGAGCTTTGCGAAGGTCATCCAAGTTGCTCGTGAATTCAATGTCACAATTGTCGAATTTGGATTTCTCGAGTTCCTGAGAAGGGTCTTCATGATTGCGCATCATTTCAACTCTCTTTTCATTGATGTCGAAGCCAATCACCGAAAATTTTCTTGCAAACTCTAGTGCAATCGGTAAACCAACATAGCCTAGTCCAATGACTGCTAGTCGAGCTTCTTTTTTTATTAATTTGTCGTAAATCATAATCTCTTTTTTCTCACTCCGACAACAGCTTTACACTGCCGTTTTTGAGTTCGTATTTTTCTCCTGTTTCCGGACAAGCAGCCATTCCGATTTTATCGAATTGAAGTTTATGTCCATTTCTGCTCATCCAACCTGTATGTCGGGCCGGATTGCCAACCATCAATGCAAAGGCCTGCACTTCTTTAGTTACTACGGCTCCTGCACCAATGAAAGCATACTCACCTATGTCGTTTCCACATACAATTGTTGCGTTGGCTCCTATGCTGGCACCTTTTTTTACAATTGTTTTGCGGTATTCGCTTTTTCGAATCACTGAACTTCTTGGATTCATCACATTCGTGAAAACACAGGAAGGTCCAAGAAACACATCGTCTTCACATACGACGCCAGTATAAATGCTGACGTTGTTTTGGACTTTCACATTGTTTCCCAAAATCACTTCAGGACTAATCACCACGTTTTGCCCAATGTTGCAGTTTGCTCCAACCTTACAGCCAGGCATCAAATGTGAGAAATGCCAGATCCGCGTTCCATGGCCGATCTCAACTCCTTCGTCGATCACTGCCGTTTCATGTGCACTGTATTTCGTCATTTCCTGATATACTTATCGAAATCTTTGTGTTCTACTTTATTCAATTCTTCCGCACTCAAAGACCGGAAATAGTCATACGTAATCTTAAGCCCTTCTTGACGACTCACTTTGGGTTCCCAGTGGAGCAAGGTGCGCGCTAAGGTTATATCGGGCTGGCGTTGTTTGGGATCGTCTACGGGCAAGTCTTTGTACACTACTTTTTGATCGGTCCCAGTAAGTTTGATGATCTCTTCTGCGAAGTCGCGAATGCTGATTTCGTCAGGATTACCAATATTCACGGGACTTGCATAGTCACTTTTCAGCAAACGGTAGATTCCTTCAATCAGGTCATCCACATAACAGAATGATCTTGTTTGCGAGCCATCTCCGAAAATGGTGAGGTCCTCGCCACGCAATGCCTGACCAATAAATGCGGGTAATACACGGCCATCATTAAGCCTCATACGAGGTCCATAGGTATTGAAAATGCGTACAATCCTAGTTTCTAAACCATGAAATGTATGGTACGCCATGGTCATCGCCTCTTGAAATCGTTTTGCTTCGTCATAAACACCGCGCGGGCCAACAGGATTCACGTTTCCCCAATAAGTTTCCTTTTGCGGATGAACAGTGGGATCGCCATATACCTCGCTCGTGCTGGCAATCATAATCCGAGCATTTTTTTCTTTGGCAAGACCAAGGCAATTGTGAATGCCTAGAGAACCAACTTTTAAGGTTTGTATAGGTATTTTGAGATAATCTATTGGGCTTGCGGGACTTGCGAAATGAAGGATATAGTCCAATTTTCCGGGTACATGGATAAATCGAGACACATCGTGGTGGAAAAACTCAAAATTTTCGTTGGGAAAAAGGTGGCCGATATTCCGCAGATCGCCGGTTATCAAGTTGTCCATAGCTACAACCTTGAATCCTTCGCGGATAAAGCGGTCGCACAAATGCGATCCTAGAAATCCTGCTGCACCGGTTATCAGAATACGTTCCATAGGGTTTTTTGGGGTTGCGAAAGTACGATTTCAAAGGCATTAAGCCTCGAAAATTACCTCTGAGAAGCTGACTTTCCTGTTATCAGCCCAATTGTCATGATTAGACATGTTACCAGCACAACAAAAACGAGAATACCTTTCTCATTTGCAAAAAGTATGGAATCGCTTGGGATGCTTAGAAAAAGAAGGATGCTTATCAAACCTCGAGGGCTCACCAATACCTCTGGCCAAGTATTTTGAGGTGAGGCAATTTTCAGATAAACGTACCGCGAAATGTAAATGATAGTTACTATAATGGAACCATAGAACAGACTCTCAAATTGAAACAAATCCTCTATGTGAAGACTGAAGCCAAAAACGAGAAAGAAAAAGGTGCGAATGAGAAAAGCGCTTTCTGATGATAGGGTGTGCAACTGACTGAGGTCTGAATTAAAATTGGGGTACTCGAGTTTCCTGAACAGGTGGATATACCTTGATTTTTTCTCTATCCATTCTGCCAGTATGTGATAATTGGCCAAAAAGATCCCGAATAACATTACGATGAGCAGCGACGAAAGATGAAAGACTTTACCTACCCCATAGATGAGAATGAGAGTAGAAATAATGAGGAAAAACTTAACGTGGTTTTTCATTTTACCCATCAAAAACATAAGCAATACGCAAAATACCAGTGCAAGCACCACAACAAGCAGCAGGTCTCTTGACAATACCAAGGCTGAGAGTCCTGTCATTTCTCGATTGATCAATACAAAATTGAAAAACATGATTCCAATGATGTCTGAAAAGGTGGATTCAAATATGATGAATTCTCGCTTGGATTTAACTAACCCTTTTACGGATGGAATAGCAACAGCCGATGATATTACACTAAATGGAATGGCATGTAAAAGACAGATATGAAAGTCAAAGTCCGTGAAATAGGAAAAGATTCCGGCAACGGCCAATGCCGTGAAGACGAGGATAATGAGTGAGGATAAAAATGCATTTCTGATGAGAACACTTTTTCCTGCTTCATATTGAAGTTCAAGTGAACCCTCAAATACAATCAAGATCAATCCGACGGAACCTAGAACCGGCAGAATGGTAGAAAAGTCGATTGGCCCCCCCCCAAAAAATTTCCAGATGTAATTCAACCCAATTCCAAGGCCTAGTAGGAGCAGGACAGAGGGAACATTTGTTTTTTTTGAAACGAGATCGAAAAGATATGAAAAAACCACAAGAGCACTCAATAGAATCAATATGCCCGCTGTATCAAGTATCATACTCTTTTAGTTTAACATTTCCCTCAAAACCTCATTCACTTGCTGAGGAACTCACAGCCCCAATGCTTTTTTCACTTCCTTTTTCTCTTGAGCCTAATGTCTCCCTACCTATACTCTTGTAATAGTACCCAAGCTCTTTCATCTTTTCGAGGTCGTATAGGTTTCTGCCATCAAATATCACTTTATTCTTTAGTGCCTGACCTATTTTCTGGAAATCGGGATTTCGGAATGCTGACCACTCAGTGCAAATCAAAAGTGCATCTGCATCCTCAAGTGCTTCGTACTCATTCTCGGAATACTTGATTTTGTCCCCAAAAAGTTTTTTCACATTGTTCATTGCCTCCGGGTCATAGGCTGTAATGTCCGCTCCATTTTCAATCAAATGTTCGATCATGTACAAAGCCGGAGCTTCGCGTATGTCGTCTGTATCTGGTTTGAACGCAAGTCCCCACAAGGCAATTTTCTTGTTGTTCAAATTGTTTCCGAAATACTCTAAAATAGGCCCGAGTAGAATTGTCTTCTGTCTTTCGTTTACCTTCATTACACTTTTCAGAATCTTAAATTCATAACCTGATTCAAGTCCTGAATGCGCAAGGGCCTTCACATCTTTAGGAAAACAACTTCCACCGTATCCTATTCCCGGAAACAGAAAGCGCTTTCCAATGCGGCTGTCACTTCCTATTCCCAATCGAACCATGTCTACATCAGCCCCAACTTTCTCACAGAAATTGGCGATTTCATTCATGAATGAGATCTTCGTTGCCAAAAAAGCATTGGCAGCGTATTTAGTGAGCTCCGCGCTGCGCTCATCCATCATTATTATCGGATTACCTTGTCTTGTAAATGGACGATAGAGTTCTTCCATCATCTTGCGTGCTCGTTCACTGCTACTTCCAATGACAACCCTGTCCGGTTTCATGAAATCATCCACGGCAAAACCTTCGCGCAAAAACTCGGGATTGCTAACCACATCAAACGGCACCTTGATACTAGCTGATACAGCCTTATGCACTTTTTCAGCCGTTCCAACAGGTACCGTGCTTTTATCAACAATCACTTTATAGCTAGTGATCATTTCTCCCAATTGCTTAGCTACTCCAAGCACATAACTGAGATCGGCACTTCCATCTTCACCGGGTGGGGTAGGCAAGGCTAGAAATATGATATCCGAATTGTCTACAGCATAGTGCAAATCGGTAGTGAACTGAAGTCTTTCCTGACGAATATTCCGCTCAAATAAAACATCTAAATCGGGTTCATAGATCGGCAACTTGCCGGCTTTCATGGCATCCACTTTCGCCGTGTCTATGTCTACACAAATCACTTTGTTGCCGGTTTCGGCCAGGCAGGTACCTGTTACCAAGCCTACATAACCTGTTCCTACTACTGATATATTCATTTTTTCGTATCTTAGAAGTTTGTTGCAAAACCGGGCGAAGTTAGTAAAAAGGCTTGCCAACTATTGTTCTCGGTGAATCAAATGATTTCGAACCTTTTACTTTGTGAGGTCTCTGAGTGATTGATTAATCTTTTATTCGAAAAGGCCACCACCAATGACGACGAATGATTTTTCGTTTAATTTTTGCGGTATGATTGAGATCCCAATCCAAGTTATCCTCTTGAAAACTGTAATTGGCTATTCCTATAAACTTCGATTCCAAGATTCTTTTGACCCTTCGGGATTTAACCGGCGGCAATGTCATGTCCACAATGAATTTATATCCTGAGGGATCGGGAGACAAATTGCATCCTATTGTATTGATGTAAATTGCTTTTGAATAATGGCCGGGATGTGAAAACCGAAGAGAGTATGTTTTTTCTAAATCTATGGTCAATTGATATTTGCCATCATGACTAATGAGCGATATTGTTTAAAATGAATATTCTTGTGTTCCATCGTTTGCATCTTATTTCGGCTGCAAAAAGCAAAGGTCTAGAGTCGCATTGTTTAAAATGTTCTCCGTTGTAGTGTCATCTGAGCCAAAAATCCGACCGGAAATTTCAATGTAGTACAAAGAATTGGTGTCAGCCAGATTTAATTCAATTTGTGCAAATGAATTGAATTGAATGAGAATTGTGATGAATGTGGCAATGCACTGCTTCAACCAGTAAATATTTGGAATGAATATAGGCATAAAAATATATTCTCGTTCAGAACCGTTTTTTTCTTATTCAGACTTAAATCATATTTTTATCGGTGTCCTTGCCTTAATCTTGTAGCGTTAATGAAGCACTTAATCTACATGTTAGCGATTCAGATTTTCTCAATGACCTTCCTTCAAGGAGGAATCTTTGGGGAAATGGGAAGAATTCCGTTGCTTATTGCTCACCTTGATGCACACCGCAGCACTGAACCTGATTTGTCTTTAATGACTTTTTTATCGGATCACTATTTAAGTCTTACTCACGAGCATCAGGGTAAACAGCACGATTCTCTTCCGTTCCAACTACGTGTGTCTTCTTCTTGTATTTACTTGTTTTTTCAGATACCTAGAATGGAATATTCTAGTTTGATTTTTCCGGGAATTTTACTTTTCAACTCTATCGAATACCTGTCGGTTCCAATAAACATTTCCTCATCTGTTTTTCATCCTCCACAGAGATTAAGACAAATCGCTCTATAGATCAGAAATGATTTATCGTGTAGATTTTTACATCACGTTTTGCAATATTCATTTCTGCGCAATTCGCGATTATTTATCACCAGATTTTAAGGTTATCTATTCTCGATTTTAATCTTTTGTGTCATGTTTTATATAAATCTTCGATTTGTCTTAGTGCTGACAATTCTTGCGAGTTTTTTGAGACCTCACGCATTGACAGCTCAATGTACGATGTATACTATTGATGTCGTTTTGGACGGAGCATGTCCCCAAGCTTCCGAGATTACATGGATTCTAGTGGGTAGCGATGGTACATTGTGGTATTCTGGTGGAGCGCCATTTACTCAAGTGGTTTGTCTTCCCGAAGATTGCTACACATTGCAAATGTTGGATACTGGTGGTGATGGATGGGAATGTGTTGACTGGATTATTGAAGACTTTATAGGAGACTTTGCTTGGGATACAAATCTAGAATTTGGTACGTATGGAATAGATCAATTTGGGACGGGTAATGCAGACTGTGGCGTTATTTCGGCAGGTTGTCCACCGGGAACATCGGAGTTTAATCTTCAATTGGATAATGGAGATAACCCTTCTGAAATATCCTGGACTTTGTCCCTTGGAGGAGTTGTTGTTCAATCGGGTTTTTCTGACGCTAATATCGATTTATGCCTCGGTAATGGTTGTTTTACTTTCGAAATGTTCGATAGTGGGGGAAACGGGTGGGAAGATGCCTTCTATCAATTTGATGATGAATTTGGTAGTCAATTGTATTCAGGAACTCTTATTTCGGGTGCCTACGATTTCGCCGTTTTCAATGTGGGAAATCTAGATTGCACAAATGTGGATCCGGGTGGTGGCGGAGGTGGAGGCGGTGGCGGATGCGGCACAGCAGTTCCTGGTTCCGATTGTAGCGCGGCAGCCTGTGTTTGTGATCCATATTCTTTCAGCATTTCACCATCTGGATTTGGTACCTTCAACGAGGTGCCCTCCCCTGGGAGTACCTCGAACCCAAATTATGGAGGATCACCTCCCTGGGGCGGAACAGACTCGGGTTGTTTGTTAGCGGGTGAATTAAATAGTAGTTGGTTGTTTTTCACAGCAGCAACTTCCGGTACGCTTCAATTTAGTTTCGGCCAGAATAGTAACGGAGGACAAATCGGATTTTATGATTGGGCGATGTGGCCCTATAATGGTGTTTCTACTTGCGGTGAAATTTCGGGCAACTCGCTGCCGCCAGTGCGATGCGTGTGGAATGCCACTACATCCGGTGGAACTGGCTTGGCAAATCCAATCCCTTCTGGCGGGAATGCAGGTAACTACGGACCCCCGCTTAATGTATTTGCCGGTGAACAGTTTATCATTTGTTTCAGCAATTGGAGTTATGCAACGGGAAATGTAGTACTCGATTTTTTTGGCTCTGCTTCTATCGAATGCTCCATGATTTTACCAGTAAACTTCGTGGAAGTTAGAGCAAACCAGCAATTGGATAATGTTGTTGTTTCATGGATCACAGCAGGTGAAACCAATAATGACTTTTTTATAGTTCAACATTCTTTAGATGGTTATCATTGGACCGACATAGCAGAGGTAGATGGACATGGTACGAGCGCGTTGACTTGGAACTATTCTTTTTTGCACATTCATCCTGCGCCCGGTCTTCATTATTACCGAATACGCCAAATCGATTTTAATGGGATGTCAAAAATTTCTCCCATGGTGGATATTTGGATAAACGAACAATCATTTGCCATTTATCCCAATCCTACCTTTGGAAGGCTATTTATTGAAGGATTCTTTCACAAGGAAATTTCAATCGAACTTCTGGATGCTTCTGGAAGACTTGTTGACAAGAGAAATCTGGCACAAACAGCATTACACGAAATCGAACTTTCTTCTTTTCAAACTGGAATTTATATGTTGATTATCACATGTGACAACAAAAGAGTTTGGTCGCGAATTGTGCTCGATGGCGTTGAGTAAAAAATATCATCTCTCGGAATAGGGGTACTCACTTTTTCGGTTGTCTTCTATTTATAACGGCCTCGTGAGTATTTTCGCCACCGTAAGTGAAGTCCCTTGACCAAATAGATGACACCACGGTGCGGAATGCTTTGGATGGCAATATGTCATCTTTTGAAATGGTATTTAAAGCATGGTATCCCGTCATGTGCAACTTCGCACACAGCCTTACGTCCAATAGAGAGGATGCTGAGGAAATTGTGCAAAGTGTTTTCGTAAATCTTTGGGAGAAAAGAACTGAAGTCACTATCGACCAATCTGCCAAGGCATATCTCTTCAGATCAGTGCGCAACGCTTGTCTGAACAAATGGAAACATGATAAAGTACGAAAGGATTTTGCCAAAGATCAAACAGAGGTAGCAACTGGTATCTCCTTCGACAGTCCTTCAAATCAGTTGGATGGAATGGAATTGGAGCAAAGGATTGCCAAAGCGCTCGAGAAAATACCGACTCAATGTCGTGAAGTATTTACGCTCAGCAGATTTGGTGAATTAAAATATTCGGAGATAGCTGAAAAACTCGGTATTTCAGTAAAGACAGTAGAAAATCAAATGGGCAAAGCTCTGCGAATTATGCGTGAAGAATTGTCGGACTATTTGATTTGGATTGTTGTAGTCGGCGGACAAATGTGGATAGAATTTATAGACAAAACAATTTTATATAATTGATAGAATGGAATGAACATATCGACGATCTGATTGCACTAGAATTAACAAGTGAGATATCTGCGTCTGATGAGCAGGTGCTAATAGAATGGCTCAACCTCGATGCAACGAACAGCGCTTATTATGCTCAAATGCAAAAGGTTTTTTCACTTGAACCAGTGGCGATGAAATTGGACGAGGTGCAAATTAATCGGGCTTGGCAAAATGTGAAGAATCAAATCGGGCAGCAAGGAAAAGTTATTCCCCTGCGCAGAGCATTTTCTTTTTATCGGGCTGTTGCTGCTGTTGCTGTGCTCATATTGGCTTCATTTTTGGTTTTTAGATATCTTCATCATAATGAAGAAGTGACTTTTGCTTCGGCCGAAAGGGTTGTCACCAAATTCATTCCCGGAGGATCTGAAGTGGTGCTCAATCGTGAATCTGAAATTGTTTTTGAAGATGATGAAGATGCAGATGAAAGAAAGGTGAAATTGACAGGTGAAGCTTTTTTTAAAGTGAATTCAGCTGATAATGCCAAGCTGATTGTAGAAGTGAGTGATCTATTAATACGTGATATTGGAACTTCCTTCAATGTGCGAGCATTGTCAGGAGCAGATACTATTTATGTTGCAGTGATAGAGGGAAAGGTGCAAATGTTTACGGCTGATTTATCGGGTATAGAGCTAAGTGCCGGGCAATCCGGCTTCTATGTAAAAAGCACTAAAGTCTTTCAAAAGGATGTGCAATCCGATGAGAATGCCATAGCTTTTGTAGACAAGAAATTCCGTTTTAGAAATACTTCTTTGAAGAAGGCGGCCAAAAAATTGAGCGAAGTTTATCAACGTGAAGTTATTCTGGACAGTTCATTAATAGAGGATTGTAGAGTATCTGTTCAATTCAACAACGATTCCTTGATCAACGTACTCAATATATTGTCAGAGACTCTAGGCATTCGATGGAAAGAAGTAAATGGAAAATTTATTCTATACGGCGATGGATGTGGGAATGTGGGAATGTGATAGTGTGGCAATGAGATAATGAGATAATGAGGGAATGTGATAATGGGGGAATTTGATAATTTGATAATTTGATAATTTGATAATTTGATAATGTGGGAATGAGGGAATTTGATAATGTGATAATCTGGGAATTAGTGAATTAGTGAATTAGTGAATGTGATAATGTAGGAATGAGGAAATGTGATAATGAGGGAATTTGATAATGTGATAATCTGGGAATTAGTGAATTAGTGAATGTGATAATGTGATAATGCAGGAATGAGGAAATGTGATAATGAGGGAATTTGATAATGTGATAATGTGGGAATTAGTGAATGTGATAATGTGATAATGTAGGAATGAGGAAATGAGATAATGAGGGAATTTGATAATGTGATAATGAGCGCCTGATGTTCTAAAACTAATTCCCCCATTCACTAATTCCCCCTTTCCCTAATTCCCGCATTCGCACATTCCCCCATTCACTAATTCCCGCATTCGCACATTCCCCCATTCACTGATTCCCCCATTCACTCATTCCTTCAACCTCCCCTTTTCACTGCGAAAAATTTATTTTTTCCAATTTTTGGAATTCGTATCCAGATTCATTTTTCTCTGCATTCATTTGTCACACAATAGCAAAGCAATTGGATGCGAGTAGCAGAAGAAACTCAGAAATATATCGCAGAAATAATTCTGAAGTGACTGAGTATTCTTTCCTTCTTTTCATCCATCAGAAGTATCCGGTGACACATATTATTTTGTCCCAACGGGGAGAAATTATTTGTCTGGTTAAAAATGGAATGGCTTGAACTGGAAAACTAAAAACACATTTTTAGTCACCGGGTACCTCTGATGTATGAATACTACATAGATATACATCGTTTAATAGATCTCCTGGTTTTGGTTAATTGGTTTTTTTAAAAGAAAAAAGGCACCCTCAACGGAGGATGCCTTTTTTTATTTAGAAAATTTTTAGAGCGACCTCTAGGGGACCTCTAATTATTGCTTCATCAACTTTTCTGTTCCGATGATGTTGCCATTTGACATAAGTGTCACATAAAATATTCCAGACTGAAGGTTGGAGATGTTTAGTTCCAATCGCTGCATTCCTGGATTCATGATTCCAGCTTGTACATACTCCACTTGTCTTCCAAGTGCATCTGTTACCAACAATTCAATCATAGTGGTTTGAGTGAGACCGATGTTTACAAAGCTAAGATCAGTTGCCGGATTTGGCGATATACCAAAATCAGCTACTACCGCCGACTCATCTACATTTACACTACAAGATAGCTCAACCAATGCCTCTTCAGGAAAATTGGCTTCAAGTGTTTGAATACCCGAAATAGGCCAAATGTCATGATTCAACAGAATATTTTCCGGAGAAATCGCTATGATAGTTGGAAATGCAGATGGGCCATATGCAGCATGAACCGCAGCTCCACCACCTACTAAGCCACTAGCTGATGGATATGGATTGTCCACATCAATTCCCGCCCAAGCTTCAAATTCGTGGGTTTGTTCTTCTGTTCCCTCGTATTCTACTCCAAGTACGATTACATTTCCTTGATTACAACCGTATTTGTGATAGAACTCGTTCACAGTAGGAGCATTCGCAGCGCAGGGTCCGCACCAGAATGCAAAAAAGTCTACAAGCACCCATTTTCCGGCTGCTGTATAATCATATAAGGTATGCACATCGCCATTTAGGTCTGTAATGGTGAAATCAGGAACGATGTCGCCTTCGTCAAAGGTTACTTGGGCAAAGGATGCTGATCCTATCAGCACAAGGGAAAGTAATGTGTAGATTTTTTTCATGTAAAATTGATTTTGGTTTGTACGAAGATAGAGTGAATGCTAGTGCAGATGTCCCTTTTCATGTTCTATTGTTGGTTGGCTATCTGGGCTTGTGATGGTTGGTATTGGACAGGATGGTATTTTTCAATAATGAACTATTTGCGCGTATTTAGAGGTAAATATAAATTGTTATTACTCATGTAGGGCTAATGAACATTGATGTTTAAGCTTTTTTTGCCAGAAATTGGAAAATGAGTTGTCGCGTCAATTCTTTGTGCCATGTTTGCATTCAACAATAGCTGATTAAAAACATGAAAAACTTGATTCCTAATATGCACTCATGGACACGACTAGCACTTATTTGCTTTTTTGCGCTAGCCATTTCTTGTAAGAAGGATTCACAGTCGGAATCTTATATCTACGGTAAGGTCCGCGATTACTATACGCATGAGCCCGTTCCATTTGCCCGCGTGGGTGTTATTATGCATAAGAATACAGACATTTTCACAACCACCGAAACAGTCGTAGATACTTTAATTGCATTTGGTGACGGCGGCTTTCGCCTCGATCGGTCAAAATACGAGGACCTCCAGCGCGTGCACAATGCAACTGGCTTTTACGTTTGTGCAGATGGTCCTATTGTCGGGGGTGAAGATTTTTATGATGATAATTGCAGCACAGGTGCTTTTTTTATCCCTAATCAGCAAACGCCTATCTTATGCGACATTACTCCGCTGGCATGGGTTCGCATTTTTGTGAATGATGAGGATCTACCGAATCCAGAAGTCTACAAAATTAATTTCTTTACTCCATGGTCTTGGCAAGGAGCTATTGGAACGTTTCCGGAAAATTACGATCCGGATAATGGTTATGTTGCACAAGTTGCACCGATGCAAGAAGTCGAACTTACAGTCAATCTTTTTTATTGGGATGAAGAAGGCAATTCACACCTCCTAGATTCTAGTCTCGTGTTCCAATCAACAGGTCTAGATACGGTCGACGTGTGGTTCGACTATTAGTCTAACTCTTTTTTCCGAATGCGCATTTATAATTTTCTTTTTGATTGAGGTGTTTTTCTAAGTGTAATTCTGGTAATATGCTTAGCTATGTATAGCACAGCTATGCACGAATGTGCCGTCATCCATTCGTGTTTTGAATTAAAGAGGGCGGACTGAATAAACTAAAAAACTTTAACATGCTTACAAACTATCTAATCCATCATGGACGGCCCATTCTATGGCTATCTGTGTTTTTCATCGCACGTCTAGGCGAGGCCTCAGCCCAACTTGACAGCCCGTACACCTATTTAAATGAAGCGGAAATACACACCGGCTATTTCTACCCACAAGCATTTCATCTCGAGGATGTTCCGAATGGTACTTCGTATTCTCAGTTGACGCCGGCTCAGTTCAAACAATTAACTATGCAGGTAAAAAAGGCACAAACACAGGGCAACATACCGGAATTGGCTGAACTCAGAAGAGCCGTACAAACTTTTGTTGAGGAAGACAATGCGATTGCAATTGTGGCCTTCGATCTAAATGTTCAGGATTTCCGTGAGGATGCTTTTATTGATGGATCTCTCTTGTTTGAGAACGGATATCTTTATGATATAACCAACAATTTTGTCTCACCATATGAAGAGAAAAAAATGTTCTTTGCCGGATTGCACGAGGAAGAATTGGTTGGCATGGATCACCAATTTGTAATGGATCCTTCCTGCTATTTTTCAAATATGGTATTGCCCGAATCGATTCAGGTTGATTTTGATGATGGTATTGGTTTTCGCAGCATGAATTGGTCTCAAATTTATACAGTTCATTATTCTGTTGTGGATGAAGAGAAGTGGATTCGATTCCGCTCCACCCGTAATGGTCTTGAAAGTTATTCGGGCATGAAATTACTTGTCCGTGCAGGAGGAGGGGGAATATTGCAACCTCACTTGCCTCCTCTTGAATGGATATCTGAATCTTGTTTTGATGACCCAAATTTCCCTTGGCAATTTGGAGTTACAGTTGAGAACAAATGGGTGCAAGGAAATGCATATACGCTATGGAGTGATGATGGAATATTCGATAAGCCATTCATTTTTGTCGAAGGGATAGACTTTGCAAATCACCGACTACCCGATAGGAATGGAGAATTTGGATGGTTTGAATTTAGTAGTGGTCTTTCTGATGAATACGATTTTTTGGAGCACATGCCTGTCTTAATCAATGAGCTAAGGGCAAATAACTATGATATCATTTTACTCGATTTTAGGAAGGGTGATGACTGGATTGCATACAATTCAATGTTGCTTATCAAATTGATTGATTTGGTGAATGCGCACAAAGTGGGAAAGGAGTCGAATGTGGTAGCCGGTGCAAGCATGGGTGGTCAAATCACCAGGTATGCTTTGAGATATATGGAGCTCAATGAAATGAAGCATTGTACACGACTATGGATTTCTCTCGATTCTCCTCATACAGGAGCATACATTCCGCTTTCACTGCAAGAATCAATAAAGTGGCTCGCTCAATATAATGCGGGGGCCGAGTATTTCATAGATGAATACTTGCTTGAGCCTGCTACCCGACAAATGCTCGCTGTACAGGCATTCGAAATGGATATCCACGAGGCATATTACAACGAAATAAATGCAATGGGTTATCCCCAGAATATGCGCAAAGTTGCAATCGCAAATGGAAACGGATTCGGAAATGGAATGGGATATTATCCTGGCCAACCTATGCTGCAATATGATTGCGACCTTTCGTATACTAATCCAATTCTGAGATTTCACCTCCATACGTTGCCGGGCGAAGAGTGGACTCTTCCTGTTCCTCCTTACACTACGCATTACAAAATTGCGGAGTTAACTTATTCGGAAAAGAATAACGGATTATTGGAATTTTTGCAAGAGGGTTCAATTGTACAACACAATAAGAAGATATTTAATACTGATTTCTTGAATATCCCAAATTTTGATTTGGCACCAGGAGGTACTAGGACTTCTCTTCAAGATTTCGTGAATTCAATTAACGGTGGTTTGCCCTCAGAGTGTGGACAAATTTCCAATTATCTGAGTTTTCACAACTTTATTCCAAGTACTTCGGCTATTGGCTTGTGGGGTGTTGATCCAACCGTCAATGCCAGTGAATACATGAGTGATAATCCCGGGAGCTGCCCTTTCGACAGAACTTATTTGGCCCCGGGTACATCAAACCAACGCCACTCAGAACTAACCATTGCTGAATTGGGAAATATCCCATTTACCTTGGAAGAGGTTTTGAATGGCGAAAATCATATTGGCAGTGATTTATCGAACGAATCGCCCTTGGGAGCTCTATTCAACTATGGTGCTTTGGGTGATTTCATTTTACCTGATCTGCATGTTCATCAGGGTGGACAATTATATATGAATGGATTTCCAGGTCTGGTGCATTTTGATGAGGAGGGTCCGCTTCTTGCCCACCTTGTGATGCAAACTTCTGAGTGCTCGAGTTATGTCTTAGTTGACAACGGAGGATATTTTGGAATGGGTTATTCTGATGCCTCTGCTACTGCCGAACTCATTATTGGCGATATGGGAGTGCTCGAAATGGGAGAAGGCGGAATACTGGAATTACATCCACAGAGTACTATCAGAATCAAAACTGGAGGTGAGCTTCGACTCTCAGGAGGAGAACTTCGTCTGTGGGGCGCGGCTTCCATTATTGTCGAAGAGGGCGCGCGGATTATAGTGGATGAAAATACCGACTTGACTCCAATAAATGGTTTCAGCACATTAACCTTAGGTGGACACATTGTATTTGAATCGAACTACTGCAATTTAGAATTGATTGAATCAAACAGTTCAGGTATAGTCTTAGCTTTGAATTCTGCGAATGATCAATTTCTTGGCAACTGGAGCAACAAAGTGATAATACAGGGAAATGATCCCAACCACGTCTCAATAATAGTTCCCGAAGGAAAATGGTTGCGGCCTTTTTGGGGGCTTGGAGAATTAGAAATTATAAACACAACAATAGAATTGGATGGTGAACTTCATGGTATCTGCAAGTCAGATTTTGATGGAGTCAGTTTCATAGGAGGCGGCGACCTGAAAATCGAGGCATATAATGATTTGGACAATTGTGCATTCGAAGGCGTTGATCTCAAAGCGATATTTACTTCAAATATGATGCTCCATATCGATGATTGTTCTTTTGCAAGTGGATCCCAAGTTCACACATCCGGAGGAGGCTATAAGCTGAGAGATTGTGTTTTCGAAATAGGCGAGGGGCAACCTTGCATCGGTTCGCATCACTTAACTCTTGGAAGTTCGGTTCAAAACTCTGTCTTCGTAGATGTAAACGAGGGAATTTTTGATGATAGTAATGTTGATCTAACGCTCAAGGGTTGTTCTTTCAACAGTAACCTCATTGCCGTGCAAAAGATTGGCGGCAGATTAAATCTGAGATGCAATGAATTTAACAATAGCGATTGGTGGGCTGTTGTTGCTGGCGAATATTGCTGGCTCAACATGAGTGCAAATCACGCTGCCGGTTACAATCATTTTTTAGACAATGAAGTAAACATACTTCTTGAGAATGCATCTGCAATTGATTTGAAAAGAGGCTACAATACTTTATCGGCTTTTTATGATATGAATATTATCGGCGATATAGCCGGACGATACTGTCAAACAGGCTCTTCTAGTGCAGTATATCTCGACGCGACAAGGAATGCATGGTCATACGCACCAATACCTGTGCAACCTTCTGCGGCCTTTATCAACATCGAAACGGCTAATGAATGTGAGGTGCTACTTATCACAAGCGACCCTGTTGTTAACGCATCTTGTGGTGAACAAGACAGCGGTGGAATAGTTCCTGTGAAATCTTTGGCCACTTCGATCGAAGTAAACAAACAAATTGACGAGGTTTTTTTGAAGACCGAAGATCCTGGAAATCCATTGATATTTAGTTCACATTTCATTGGAGTAGAACTTCAGGAAGCCTTGGGAGAAGCCGCTTCGTATTGCACAACATGGAACGAAGCAGGTGATGATGAAGTAGCTGTGGATCTGTTTTATCAAATTTTGAGTAATGATCTGGATAGAACAAATGCTGATATTCGTTGGAGAATGAAGTGGGGACAGCGTTATATGAAAATTAGTTTGGAGAATTTGTTCTCTAGTGGTTTCGAGAGTTCAATTCAAAATCAAACATCGTTTTCTTCCAATGTTGATCGGTACGTGCAGATATTAAATGTAATGACTGATTTGAATGTTGCGGATTCAACCTACAGTGATCAGTTTTACCTAGAAATGGATAAAGCCCAACTTTTCAGACTCATAGGTAAACATAATATTTGTCTAGAATTACTCCAACGCACGGACGATTGTCAATTGGATTCATTGGAGCAAGCTCACCTGAACTTTTGGATTTCTCGTCTGCAGGAGGAAACTGCCTTGATAGCCGATATGAGCGATTTTGTGCAAAATCAACTCACGTATGAAATTGATTCAACGCTCTTTGAAAATGCGATTGAGTATTTGACCGATCAATATTACTTCGGGGCACATATATTCAGCCCTTCCGACATTACTTATGCACTCTGCGAAAGCTGGGATATAAAGTCAGACGATGGGAATAATAACCTTTGTGAAATATCCCCCAATCCAGCGACAGATTTCATTAGAATTGCACAATGTGATGAGCTAGAATGGGTGCGTTGGGAAATCTATGATGTGCATGGAAGAATTTTGAAATGGGGAGCTCTGAATAATGGACATCTTATTTCGGTGGAAGGAATAAATCGAGGAATTGTATGGTTAAAGATTTATTCCGAAACGGGCTTTGAAGTTCATAAGGTAGTATTGGGATAAATATAATTTTATACCCTTGCTTCAGTGCGGTCTTAGTTACCCTGCATTGGATTCCTGCGAATTCAATGCAGGGTCTTTTTATCTTCCTGTTTTCATTCAAGATTCGGTGTTCAATGTTAAACAAAAGTATTTTTTATTTGGAAATAGGGGGGGAGTTGATGTGAGTTGTCATTCCCTACAACATCCAACCGAGACAATTATGCCCCAAATTGCACCGATTTTCAGTTTATTGCTTTTCATGCTGCGCAAATCTCTTATTTTATTTTGTGCTTCAGCCATTTCAGTATGTCTAGGAGCTCAATTGCCAATTCTCGAAAGGCAGGTGAGTATCCATGCTTCAGGAACTCGTCTGACTGAAGTATTCGCACAAATGGAGGGGCAGGCTCAATTTTCGTTTAGCTATAATTCCAAATTAATACCAGAAGAAAAGTTGGTTACCGTGGATGTGCAAAACCGTCCGGTGAGAGAGGTTCTGAAGAAGATGTTTGGCGAATCATTGTCGTACAAACAACGAGGTCGTTTCCTCATTTTAGCAAAGGCTCCGAAAGAAGAAGATAAAAAGGTGCTGGTGAGTGGTTATGTAGAAAGCGCCAAAGGAGAACCCATTCCAAACACTACTGTCTATGATCCTAACACCCTTGTATCAACCAACACAAATGAGTATGGTTATTTCGAAATGAAAATTGAACGAAAGGAGATTCCTTTGGAACTTTCGGTGAGTAAATCTGCTTTTCGAGATACTTTGATGCCGGTGAATCCACAATCAAGTTCTTTTCAAAACATTACACTTGAGGAATCGCCATTTGATTCATTATTTCGAAATTCTTTGACGAATATAGCCGAAGGAGCCAAGTCTGGCTGGTATCAGTTTGTCGACTTCGTTTTTCCAAGCAACCCGGAGACAGCAAATGTTTCGGACACTTTGTATAGAACTTTTCAATGTTCTCTTTTTCCTTATGTTGGCACCAATCGCAAAATGAGTGGCCGTGTGGTCAATGAGTATTCATTGAACATTTTCGCTGGGTATTCAATGGGTAACGAAAAATTGGAAGTGGCGGGTTTTGCGAATATCAATCGTGCGAATGTTCGGGGGGCACAAATTGCAGGTTTTTCGAATATTGTGGGCGGCAATTTAGAGGGATGTCAGATTGGTGGTTTTGCCAATATCGTTGGTGGCGATGTGAGAGGATGTCAGATTGGTGGTTTTTCGAATACCGTGAGAGGAGATGTTGAGGGAGTTCAAATTGCGGGTTTTACAAATGTGACCAACGGACCGGTGGGTGGTGTGCAAATTGCAGGATTTAGCAATGTGAATATGGATACTACGAAATCTATTATGATAGCGGGGTTTAGCAATCACACATTGGGAAAAGCTTCAGGTATATCTATTGCCGGATTTTCGAATGTGCATGTGGGTTCATTCGATGGTGTTCAGTTGGCAGGATTTGCAAATGTGAATACAGGGAAGATTTCTGGGACACAGATTGCAGGGTTTGCCAACATTGCCCAAACAGTGCATGGATCACAGATATCAGGATTTTTTAATTATGCCGATTCTATTTCAGGTATACCCATTGGTTTTCTAAGTTTCGTGCGCAAGAATGGATACCACAAATTCGAGATAGCTTATAATGAGATCTATCCGTTTAGCATTGCATTCAGGACTGGGGTTCCGGCATTTTACAATATTCTGCAAGCTGGAATGAGATTCGATGGACCTTCCGATACTACCAGGTGGTCGTTCGGTTATGGTGTGGGTTCAGCCCCCAAGTTGTCGAGGACACTGCGACTGAATATCGATCTTACCGCCAATCAAATGACCTATGGCAACGACTTCGATTATCTTAATTTGTTGAACAAACTCGATCTTGGTTTCGAATGGCAATTCACAAAAGGTGTAGCCCTGGCTTTTGGAGCTTCGGTCAATTTACTTATCAGAGAGAATCAAGGAATTTATCCATATTTGTACGGAGACTACAATCCGCAAATTCTCGAAACATGGAACCGCAATGGCTACAATGCACAGGCATGGATTGGCTGGAAGGTTGCCATAAGGCTTTTTTGAGAAGAACGGCAGCGAAGCTGCCGTTCTTCCCCCCCCCGTGGTAGCGATCGCACCCTGACGAGCGTTCCACAGGAATGGTCGTCAGGGCCTCCTTGTATCCACGAAACATTGATCTGCAACACCTCCATTTAAAGACATGTTTCTCCCTCTCCATTATTCCCATCAGTGCTTTTCTTTTCCACAGGAATGGTCGTCAGGGCCTCATTTGCGTTTCCTTAAAACCTCGATCTACAGCATGCAAATTTCA
>Ga0209490_10000450_pt1 | contig 41406 bp, 19 predicted proteins | sample MAT06_FD_187209 | JGI IMG/M metagenome (GOLD analysis project Ga0209490, IMG submission 187209) | Freshwater microbial communities from Lake Fryxell liftoff mats and glacier meltwater in Antarctica - MAT-06 (SPAdes) (version 2) | ecosystem: Environmental > Aquatic > Freshwater > Ice > Liftoff...
ATTTCCGTATCGGCGGTAACAAGTTCGTGGACGTTGAAATCAGCGCATGGACGGCCAACACAGGCTTCAACAACGTCATCAACCAAAACCTGGTGGGCTGCAACCTGATCAATGCCCGGCGCAATATTGGCATCCTTGCCATCGGCGACAACAAACAGATGCAGTTTCTGGGCAACGATTTCGTTGGCGGTCACCCGCCCGCCCGCGACTTTATCCTGACCAATTCGTTTTTTCCTGGCAACAATGGGGCTGTTCGGGCTTTGCAAGGCAATGTAGAATCTCCTGCTGATAACTGCTTCAGCGACCCGGGTGCCCAACTTGACATTGTCACTTCAGGGACTACTGATTTTTTCACCTACTACTACGAATCTGGCGAACCGCCGGTTGATTGCGACCCGGAGCCGCTCACCACGGGGAATTATGGGAAACAGGATGTTCCGGGTACCTACACCGTTGACTGTTCAAAGTTTGGTGGCCTCCCTGACGGTCTGGAAAGCCCAACAGACGGAGATTTGAATGCTAAAAGACAGCAGTTGCAAACGTTGATCCCGAATATCCAGACCGATGTAAACGCCAAAGCACAATACTATCAGGTGCTGGCTGAAAAAGAGGCCATCCTAAAATACCTTGTCACTAAGGCATTGGAAGGAGAGGACTTTGCCACAGTCGAAGCCTTGCTGGCAGGCGAGCAGGGCAAGGCGGCTCAATGGGCCATTTTCGGCCTCCGTATGGGCCGTCAGGACTATGCGGGCGCGGCCCAACTGCTCAACCAACTGCCCGTCGTTGACGTGACTGATGCGCAGTTCCGCGACATCCAACTGATCAACCTGCAACGCCTCCAAAGCCCGACAGGCTTTGAGTTAAGTACGGCACAAGAGGCCTACCTCAACAGTGTTGCCGACGGCTATTCGCCCATTCGGGGCTATGCGCGGGGCATACTGGGCCTGCTCAAAGACCGCGTCTATTTCCCGGACGAGTACGACATCACGGAAGAACGAACCAGCCCGATTGAGCGCGTCGCAATGGAGGCCCTTAAAGTCTATCCGGTTCCGGCAAGCGACCAGTTAGGCGTATCTTGGCCTACTCTCCAAGAAGGTTCAGATGCCCAACTGCAGGTTTTTGACCTCTTGGGACGCTCGCACCTGAGCGTATCGCTTGGCGCGAAGGAAACCACCCGGACGCTCAACGTGGCCAACCTGCCGGAGGGCGTTTACTTCTTGATTGTCAGCGACAAGGGCAAGGTGGCACACCGCGCAAAATTCACCGTTCAACACTAAACGTTCACCCATCGGCGGTGCGGACAAGTTCCGCACCGCCGATTATTTTATCAGAAATGAGACATGCCAGTTCATTATGTCTGTTGCTGTGTTGGATGAATGTGATAAACGCTCAACAGATAACCTTTTCTAAGGTGTTTTCCAATTTTCCACTTACAGCAGAGAATGGTTGGGTACTAGTTGAAGTTTCCAACGGCTATTTGCTTCTGTCGCCAGCATCTTGCTTGGATAACCCTAACTATTGGTGTACTTCGATATCAAAAATTGACCAAGAAGGAAATGTTGAGTGGTCAAATATTTATCCTTTCAAAGCAACGGTTTCAAACATGGTCGTGCATAGTGACAAAATTTATGCCTCTGGACATACAAATGGCATCGGCAGTCAATTTGTATTATATTGTATTGATACCTTGGGAAGCGTACTTTGGAACAAAGAATATGGTAATCCTTTGGTAGAAAATGAATTTCCAAGGCTGGCACTTTGGGGGGATAATTTAGTGCTATGTGGCGCGCAAGACCGAAACATCAACAACCGACCCGCGCCGATTATGTACTTTGTTGTCACAGATATGAATGGGAATCAGTTAAATGAATTTTACTATGGCGAGGACAATGAGTCAACACTATCTCAGAAACTCCAAACAGATAACCAAGGGAATATTATCGCTGGATTTAAATATTGTCCAGACACATGCTTCTTGGATTTGAAAGCAGGAGTAGCATCGTTCGATATATTAGGAAATGTCACTTGGGAATTAGATTTGCCATTTTCATATGATTGCTGGAGTTGTGTACCAAGTCAAATGAACAACGGCATTATTGCCATATCATGGTGTATAGATAATTTAAATATTCCGAATCACGACCTTACCCCACCTGCCCTTTTTTTTTCGGATATGTCTGGCAATGTATTGGATACAGTCGTATTCCAAAATCAAACCCTCAAGGAAATCAGGAACATAGAACCTGTATGGGAAAAGGGCTTAGTAGGTTGCGGGCAAGAGTATCCTGATTACATCAATCAAAGCAGTCCGCAATTGTTCGGTTGGCTGTTCAGAATGGATGAAAACCGGGAAGTGCTCTGGGAACGGTCTTACTTAGACAGCACTTACCTGGGGCTAACTTTTGGCCTTCAACACGTTGTCCCCACCAGAGACGGCGGTTATATCGCCACAGGCACTATTGTCAACTGGATGACCGGGGTGTTCGAATCGCATAATTGGCTGCTCAAATTAGATTCAGCGGGCTGTCTTCAGCCCGGATGTGGAAACCTTAACTACATTACCAATACCGAAGAAGCGGTTTTCTTGAAAGGCAAGGACATCAAAATCTACCCCAACCCGGCTAGCGATTATATCCAAGTGGAGTTTCCGGTAGATTTTGATTTCAGCCAAAATTCTCTTGCTGTTTTGGTGTCTAATACTGGCAATATCGTTAAGCAAGAAAAAATAAGTACCTCAATAACTCAACTCAACCTATCGGACGTTATGTCAGGTATGTATTACTTTATGATACACCGAGGGAATGAGATCATTGGGAGTAAACGAATTATTGTTCACCATTAAAATTCTCAGATATGAAACACTTGGTGTATTTTATATGCTTTGCCGCCCTCTTCTTTGTTTCCGGCTGTTGCCACGAAGAAATGGAGCAAACATCTGATTGTGAAATCAGATGCAGTCTCGAACCCGATCCCGGAATGTGCTTGGCTGCTTTGGGACGGTATTACTATGACCAAAATGAGAAAAAATGCAAGGTATTCTCTTGGGGGGGATGTGGTGGAGTAGTTCCATTTGAAACACTCGAAGAATGTGAAGCCTGTGGGTGTAAATAAATATGCGCTGAACAAAGGATGTGCGCCTATGCCGCCTAAAAGGGGCGGCACAGCGCACATCCAAGCGTTAGCGGAAAAAATATCAAAATAGCCGACAAGTAGTTGAAATAAAACAAGCCAAGAGCTGGGAAGGCGTAAGACCGGCACCAAACCGATTTATTTATGAATAACTTAAGTCTGAAATTCATGCTTTGGTTATTTGCTGTAGCATTGGCGGTTTCACGGGCCCCAGCGCAAGGATACCTGATTTGCCCTTTGCCAGATGCCTCTTCGGGTAGCGGAACCACCTCACCATTTGATCCATCTTGGAATAACAACTTGGAGATAGGACAAAAAACAATCCCTGTTGTGTTCCACTTGCTGGGTGCTTCATCTGCGCTACAGGACATCCGTATCCAATCTGCACTCAACCAACTGAACGCAGACTTCAACTCGACAAATCTGGATTGGGACATTGAGTTCGCTTTGGCCGGCATTGGCCCCAGAGGAGAATGTACAACTGGTATTATAAGGTATTCCGACATAACAAGCCAAGACCCTGTCGTTTTCAGGCCCATTACCCGCTGGGACAACACCAAATATCTGAACATTTGGGTTGTTCCTCTGATTGATGGTGAACCTCTCAAATATGGCGTCGTTTCTGTTAAGCCTTCCAAGTTTCAAGTGGTAAACGGGGCAATTCAAAGGACAGACGTGGTAGCCGGAACCAGTGGGCCATTCGACGGCTCGGATGGGGTAGTAGTTAAAGAAGAGCTCATCTATCCCAATCCTGCTCAAATCCATACCCTCGCGCACGAAGTTGGGCATTGGCTCAATTTGTTGCATCCATTTTCGCCTTGTGAGTCACCTGTTAACCCTGTCTGGTTCTGCTGCCACCCCGAAGACCAGGGGGCCAGTAACGGTGATTTTATTCCAGACACACCCCCACAACAAGACGACTATGGCCAAAGTAATTGTTCATTAATAGATCATTTCTGTTCGGATGGAATACCAGAAGACTTGAGCAACTTCATGGGCTATGCGTTTGCCTGTCAAAACAAATTTACGCAGGGGCAACGGGAGTGGATGTTCCATTGCCTTGAAAACTTCAGGCCCTTTATTTGGTCTGATGAGAACTTGCGATGTACCGGGGTGGGGGCGCAATCAAATTTGGAGATCACTCAACCAACAAACTGGGACTTCACAACTGTCCCGAGCGGATATGCGACCATAAAGAGCGAACTCCGGATAAAAAATGGGGGCATCTTGAACATTGCTCCGGGCATCACCGTGCAGTTTTGCGATGCGGCCAAGGCAATCGTAGAGCCTAGGGGCAACGTGCAGTTGTTCGGCACACTGACCAGTGCCTGTCAGGGAAGGATGTGGCAGGGCGTTGAGGTACAGGGAACACCAGCCTCAAATCAATTTGGTGGTTTGCAAGGGCGATTCAAGGCTCATCCCAATTCGATTGTGTCGAATGCGGTCACGGGGATTAAAGCCGGAGGTGCCGGTTTTGGGCTTGGAGGCGGCATTGTCCAATGCACGCTTGCAACTTTGAGGAACAACCAGCGGGCTGTTCAGTTCAATCCCTACGAGAATCACCTTCCAATCCCAAGCATGCCAGTGGCCTCCAACGCCAGTTATTTTATCCAGTGCGAGTTTATAACTGGCACAGACTATCCGGGATATGACCCGGGGTTGTACTCCCCTAATGAACAGGTGCCGTTTTCTGCTTTTGCCGACCTACTGGGTGTACGCGGAATCCGGTTTTTGGGCTGCAATTTTATCAACGAGATCACCTATCTGCCTCTTCCCTCACAGTATGGTATCGGCATCCTTGCCAAAGAAAGCAGTTTCAGTGTAGGCAACTATTGTGCGGGCCCTACCCTGCCTTGTTCGGAGGCTAACCAAGATCACTGCCTGTTCAAGAACCTCTACCAAGGTATTTGGGCGACAAAAACCGACATTGACCCAGGGCTTCCGCACCGCTATTCCGTGACAAACGCAACTTTTGATGAGTGCTTTACAGGCATTCAAAGCAGTCTGGGCAGCAGGTGCTATATTGTGAACAATAAATTTGAACTTGGAGACATCGGTAATGATGCGTTTTTGGCTGGTGGCAACATAACAGGGCTGCGCATGGAATGGGGGCACACCAACATAACCGTGCAGGAAAACCTGTTCAAATTAGACGACAATGCGCCGATAGACATATTTGATGCGCATATTTTGCTTGGTACGGACATTTTCTTTATTGGCCAAACCAACAATGCTATCCGTAAGAACACCTACAAAAATCTGAGTAGCGGCAACCAGAGCTTAGGGGAAGGTGCGGAGCCAGTCCAGACAACAGGCCTACACTATCTTTGCAACGTCAACGAAAACAATGCTTCCTTTGATTTCAATGCCAAACCATTTAATTTGACAACCCCTCCGGGGTTGAGGCAGGCGCAGGGTTCTTTCGACCCACAATTTGGTGCAACAATTTCCGCTGGAAACACATTTTCCCATGTGGGTGGGCTTGAAAGCGATTTTAGAAATCGCGCGAACGGCAATATCAACTACTATTTTCCCAATGGTATTATACCTGAAACGCCTCAGACGTTTACCCCTGCGCCCAGAATCCTTTTACAAAACAATGCACCAGCCAACAATTGTGAATCCATACTTTGTGACCGCCCGCCTTGTAAAACAGAGGGGCAGCTTGCGGCAGAAAAATTGGCGATAACCCCTGCAAAAGCCCAGTATAACAGCCTGCGCACACAATATCTGGCCAACCCGAATGGACCGAACGCGCCCACACAAATGGCTTCTATGACCGCCTTACAGGAGGTTATACAGGGTAACACCTTTGATGTCCTCACGGACATCGTGGCCAACGAAACTGGTACGCTTTCGGACTACCGTTATTGGTTAGGCAACATGGATGCCTATGAGACCGACCTCGAACTGGTGCGCAGTTACACAGGCACTACAGAATCGTCGGCTGCGGTGACAAAACTCAATTCAATACCATCGAAATACCAGTTGAGCGGCGACCTATTGGCTGAGTTCAACCAGTATAATGCATTATTGGGCACCGTATGGCAGCATTATCAGGCAGGGGGAGACAAATATAATTTCCCCACTGCTACATTAGTCACGTTCCAAGGGTTCGCTGAGAACAGCCCTCATGCGCGGGTGCGCGGCTTGGCCAAACAAATATTGGCCATCTATGGCATCTTATACCCATCAGAACCAAGCGAAGGGTTTGGTGGTGGCGGAGAAGAACGCCAATCCGGTCAAAGTACACAGCCTTCCAAGGGGTTCCAACTTGTACCTAACCCTGCAGGTCAGATGGTGGCGATACAGGTGGACAAAAAACTTGCAAATGCTGATGTTGACGCTCAGGTCAAAGTTGTCTCCACGATCGGGGGAACGGTCATTGAGCGGAACTTCAACGCAACTTCCGAATATCTCGTATTAGATATTTCAGGATTGAGGGCAGGCGTTTACTACGTTTGGGTTCGCCTTGACTCTGGCGAGTCGTTCGTCCATCCGCTTTCAATTCTCCGTTAGAACATCATCATTCATTTTGGGCAGCACTGGTACGTCCGGTGCTGCCCAAAAATGCTTTGTCACATGAAAAATATTTTAATTTTGCTATCGGCGATTCCCTTTTTCGCTCATGCCCAAAGCCAATTAGACACCACGTTTTTGTTGCCCGGCACGGAACTTTCATCCATTGCCGCTATTGTTGTGGACAACGATACGATTGTTTGCGTAGGCAACGCCTTTACCGCACAGGGCAATTACGCTACCCATATCTCCAAGTACGACACTTTGGGAAATCTCCTAAACTATAATATCATACAAGAGAATGGGAAAAAAATTGATGCGGGAGAAACTACAGGGTTCATAAAGACATCAGATGGAGGCTATGCCGCACTTTCCGGCACAGCCGTGGGGCTTGATGTGTTGTTTATAAAATTTGACCATGAACTCCAAACCGAGTGGATTACTACAATAACACGAACAGACATGTTGGCGATCTATGCGGATGGGTTGGTGGAGACCTCTGACGGGTATTTGGTTGCTGGATTCGGCAACACTCAGAATACGCCTGTATCTTCTTTTGTTTGCAGTTTAAACAACCAAGGTGATATCAGGTGGAACAAAAAATATAGCGCACAACCCAACTGGAATTCGGGAGTAAGGAATATGGTAAAGAAAAATAATAATTCTTTTTGGATAGGAGGCGGTCGGTCTATGATTGGAAGCGGGTGTGGCGAGCAACAAAGCAGCCAAGGGGGCCCTTGGGTATTTGAAATAGATTCCTTGGGGGATGTTTTATACGACTGGAAATCTCCAATTGCAGATAGCGAAGGAGTAGCCACCATTGCCTTGGACGACGACGGGCAAATCGTGTATGCAGCTGTAAAAATCAAATTTCAACCTACCTGGGGGGATACACTTCAACTCAAATTGCGAAAAATAAATCCTGCTAATAACCAGACCGTCTGGGAATACTACCAAACGCCCATCGCGCTTACCTGCCCAAATTCCGGCTGGTACGGCCTTGAAAAGAACCCCATGGACGGAGGCTGGGACATGGTCGGCTCCTACCAGCACAAAACTACCGGATATGTGACCAGCGGTGTAACCGCGCATACGAATCCGAATGGTGAATTGCTGTGGTTTCGGCTGGATACCAATTATGTCAGCCCCAATTCGACTTTGAACTACAACTGGCTGCGTTGCCTTGGTCACCTATCGTCAGGAAGCATCGTGGCGGGCGGCTTTGTGCGCAAAGCCGAGCCGGAATTACATGACGAGGCATGGCTGATAAAGTATTCTGTCAACGGTTGTGTGGGGCCAAGTGATTGCGCTGTTGTTTCTGCCAATTCCCCCAACAAGCAGCCTTCCCAACCCGAGGTGTACCCCAATCCTTTTTCCAACAACTTGAACATATCCTTTTCCAATGAATATAAAGTTGAAAATACTGAATTTATTGTTGTGAACGTATTGGGCGAGGTGGTAGCAAGAAAACAACTGACCAGCACCGATAGTGACATGAATCTGAGTGCTCTGCCAAAAGGAGTTTATTTCTGGCAGATTGTGGAAAACAACGTTCTGTTGGGCCAAGGTAAACTCCTAAAAGATAAATAAGATTCCGCCAACCCCGCATCTACGCCCATTCCTCCTAAACGTCGGAACGGCGTAGATGCCGCCGATGGAGGCAAAAAGAAAGAAAATACAACACCAAACGACATAAATATAATATTTTTTCACAATTTTAATCAATCCGATTTATGCGACAACATCTCATTTTCAGGCTCTTCTGCCTGACCGCCCTTCTCGCAAGTCTTTTGCTTGCGACCAACACTTTCGCACAACGGCTTCCCGAATGCGAAAACACCCCCGAATTCCAACTGCCACCAGAGTACCCGCCTACCCTTTGCCAAGAATTCAGCGAACTGCCGCAGCCGATACCAATCGTGCTGGGCGTACCCGGCTGGATGACCGATGCCGATGTCAACATTCAACTCGGCACGGTCGTGCTGACCAACAAAGTGGTCTACATCCAAGGCGACTTTACCGTACTGGCCGACTTCGAGTTCAACAACTGCTGGGTCAGCATCTCTCCCGGCAAAAAAATCAAGGTGGGCGACAACACCATCGTGGCTGAGCCGCGCCTGAACGTCAACAATTCGAGGCTGTTCTGCTGCAACGGCTTGTGGAACGGCATTGACATGGAAAATGGCGCACGGGTCAACACCAGCAACGGCAGCCGCATCGAGGACGCTACGACGGCCATCATCGCCGACGGCAACGCTTTCACCAATACACTTTCTTTGGAGAACACCACGTTCAACCGCAACCGAGTGGGCGTACAGATCGGCAAAACAGGTGCAAGCGGTGCAAGCAGCGTGGCGGTGGTCAATTTTGGCGGCAACAAATTCATCTGCACCTCGCCAATTAACACGACGATCTCCGAGATCACCTTTGCCGGGGTGCTGGTGCAGCGCATCAGCGGAACGACCACCCTCAACGGCATCAGTGAATTTAAAAGAATTAACTACGGCATTTATGTGGGTCAGCACCTGCAGTCTGTCACACTCGGGCAAACCTTCCTGAACGTCTCTGGCTCAAAGTTCGACAACGTCATCGTGAAGGGCATTTTTACCGAACCCGCGATGGTGATGGATGTGCAGGGCTGCACTTTTATCAACAATGGCCTGCATGGCATAGACGTACTTAAATCCGACCGACTAAGCGTTCGCTACAACCAATTCACCTACACCGATGATGTAATCCCGAACGGCAAGAACTTCTATTGGGGCATCCGCTTTAATCCCTTCGGCTCGAACATTATCTACAACGACCAGAATATTTCGCATAACCAATTCGATGTGACATTCCTTGATCAGACCAAATTCGAGCGCATCCACTGCATCAGTATGTACGGCGCGTCAGACGGTGCCACGGGCGCGCACTACATTGACGACAACGACTTCCACATGAAGTTCCATGCCAATCCGAACATATCGGGCGAGACGCGAGCCATCAGCGTTATCGGGGGCATCCATCCACAGACAGACAACACCATATTCGCCAACAAATTTGAGTTCGATAACCTGTTCAGTCAGAGTGCGCCTTCGTGTGCCATCAACGTGACCAACGGTGACTACAACAATTTGGGCCTTGGCGGCAATCTTTTTTACTTCACCTACAACCAACCCGCGTTCCGGGGCGAGACGGGCATCCGTCTGACCGGCTCGACGGGCAGCGACAACTTGGTATCGGGCAACATCTTTTACGACTCACTTTTAGCACTGTCCCGCGCCTATGATTTCGGGGTTTTTGTGATGGATTTTGACAATACCAACTACGAGTACAACACGATTCGGGTGAGCAACACGTGTTTCTTTTACCACGGCACCGACGAGAACACCAACATGATCTGCAATGACATGGACGGTGGCACCGAAATGCTGAAATTGGATTTTGCGATTATTGGGCCACAGGGTGGCCCGCTCGACCCTAATGGTATTCCGTTGTCTGTAAATGGCAATGAGTGGGTCAATGTGCAACTCCCCGCAGTTGATGCAAATTGCTCACCGACTACGCTGGCACCTTTTTCACAATTCTTTGTAACAAGCCAGCAATCGCCGACCAACCCCTTTTTTCCGGACGTGATCAACCCGAACTCGGGATGGTTTTTTGGGGGCGGCCCGGAATCTGACTGTGCTTTTGGCCTCACCCAAAACCCCTTGGAGCGCAGCATCGCGGACGGCACTTTAGCCACAGCCCTCGACAACCCAGCCGATGCGTGGGAATCCGAGCGGTACCTGTACAGGCGACTGAACAGCGACGCTGCCCTGCTGAATTCTTGGAGCGGCTTCCAGGCCTTCAAATCGGCCAAAGACGGCTCTGCGATGGCACAACTTTCGGCAGTGCAGCAGATGATCGCCGATGCCTACGCCCCGTCCCCGTCGCTTGCCGCGCAAGTGGCCCAGAAAAAAAGCGAGATTGACGCTTTGTTGGAGGACATCGGACAGTTGGACGAACAGATCGCCAACGGCGAAACGGCCAGCCTGATGACCCAGCGGAAGCAAAAACAGTCCGATTTGGCAGTAAAGCAAGGAGAGGCGGCTTCGATAGATGCCGCGTATCAGGCCGAAGTGACCAACAAATTGCAGGCGGCGCGGACAGCCAACAATACCATCACAACGGCAGCGGTGTACGAAGCCAATGCCAAGTCGGTCAATGGTTTTGTGATCGCGCTGGCTTTGAACGGCACGTTGAGCGAAGGGCAAATTAGCACCCTAAAATCCATCGCGGCACAATGCCCGCGCGACGGCGGCATGGCGGTGTATCAGGCGCGCGGCATCCTGTCCGACTGTGATTTGGAAGACATTGACGAGGGCATTTGTTATCCTTCGGAAGAGCGGTCAAAAAAATTGGCCGCTGCGCAAGTGGTCGGCGAAGTGCGCATCGTCCCGAACCCCAACCGGGGAGAGTTCATGATCCAAGCTGACAACCTGGCAGCGGCGCGGTTGATCGTATACGACGTGTTGGGCAATGTGGTTCAAGAGCAGCAAATTGGTGCTGAAACCACCACGTTCAGGTTCTCGCATAACCTCAATGCTGGCACTTACTTCTGCCGCATTGTGGGCAGCAATGGGCAAAACCGCACCGTTTCCTTCATCGTCACCCGATAACTCATATTTCTTAACGCTGGCGAAGCGGCTGCACAGGCAGCCGCTTCGCCTTTTTTCGTTTGCGCTATGATAAAGAAGAATATTATTCTCGTTCTGTTACAACTACTTGCTCTCAACCTCATATTCGGCCAAAAGCACGATTTTAACTGGATATTGGGAACAAGTCCGTGGAAGGGCGATTTTTTAAATTTTCACGATTATGAACTTAAGATATCCATGGTGGACAAATCCACTCCATTCAATATCACGATTGTTGCAATGAGTTCTAACGCAGGTGAATTTATTTTTTCATACAACGGACTCAATATCCAAGACAAAGCATTGGACACCATGCAAAATAGCGATGGATTTGCGCTCGGTATTTTGCCCAATCTCTATTCAACCACGGGTGCGGCATTTACCCAAGGAAGTCTTGCCCTCCCTTCGCAAAAAGATACAAATCAGTTTCTGCTTTTTTATTGGGATTTTGATGTATACATATATGCGCCTGACTCACCGTATGCCGCACCCTACCATCTTTACATGGCGAAAATTGACCAATCAGGCAACAACGGCCTAGGAACCGTGATCGAAAAAAACATACTGCTCATCAGCGACACGCTGGCCAATGCCGGAATTACCGCCACCAAGCACGCCAACGGCCGGGACTGGTGGGTAGTGGTGCCGGAAATCGTCTCTAACCGTTACCACACCTTGCTCATTTCCAAGGACTCATTGGTACAGTCTTTTTCGCAGCCCATTGGTGTCCGATGGCCGCCAACGGTTGATGTGGTGTCGCCATCTGTTTTCAATAGCAAGGGTGATAAATATTACAGGTTCAGCGATCTGGTAGGGATTCAGATTTTTGACTTTGACCGATGTACGGGTGTGTTTAACAATAACCAGTTGATTCCGTATGAATTTAATGAGGGATATATTAGTGGTTTTGCATTATCTCGTGACGGGAGGTATGCCTATATAAGCGAACCCAATAATTTGTATCAATATGATGTCATGAACAGTGCTATAGAAGGCAGCCGAACACTCATTGACACTTACGACGGGTTTATGAACCCAGCCCCGTATCCTTGCAATTTTTTAAACCCGCAATTGGCACCTGACGGAAGAATTTATCTCGGTTCTTGGGGAGGGTGCAAGAACATACACGTCATCAACCACCCCGAAAGAAAAGGACTGGATTGCGATTTTCGTCAACACGGTATTGATTTGAATACATTTCACAAAGGCGGCCTGCCCAACAACCCCAACTACCGCCTTGGCCCGATAGACGGCAGCCCCTGCGACACGCTGGGCATTGACAACATCCCGCTGTCGGCCTTCCGCTACGACCGCGACAGCAGCGACTACCGGCGCATTGAGTTCAACGAACTGGCGGACTACGAGCCGGAAACCTGGCATTGGCAGTTCGGCGATGGCGATACCTCTTGGCAGCGGTATCCCGTCCATGTCTATGACACCACCGGGACATATCAGGCTTGTCTGACCGTAACCAATCAGAATGGGGCTGATACTTATTGTAAGACGATACAATTAGGGGTTAGCAGCGCATCTTCTGTGACGAAGCAAGTCGAAAAGGAGATATATTATGCTTTCGCAACACAGAGGCTAATCTTAAAAAGTAACGAGATTGAGCAACTCCTACTTTTTGATGCGGCAGGCAGAACCTTTCAGCAGCATAGTAAGCCCGGAGAATGGGTTGATGTGTCTGCGTTGAAAAACGGATTTTATTTCTGGCAGGCTACCGATAAATCGGGCAAGTGGTCATCCGGGCGTTTTGTGAAAATGTAAATATGCCTCCATCAATGCATCTACGCCCATGCCTCCTAAACGTCGGCACGGCGTAGATGCTCACGATGGCGGAAGCTAAAAGAAGAAAAAATACGAAATATAAAATGATGAAATGCCCGCCCAGCCTTTGGGAAAAACCGAGAAAAGTCATCGAATGAATTTCAGAAATTTTTCTTTTTTCGTACTTTGGTGGCAATCCTGAAGTCCACCCTAAAAACCTCAGGACGCAAAAGCCTGAATGCGCAAGGAAGGCACAATCTTTTTTTCAATAACCACAGTTTTATGAAAAACATCGCTGTGTTTACCGTTTTATTAATTCTGTTGCTTTGTAATACAGGCACAGCCCAAACTGCAACCGGAGGATGTACGAGTGTGACCGTCTCGAATATACCTTCTTTTCCAGTTGTTTACTTCGCTAATGTAGGATACTCGAACTGTACCGAAACTTCGAGTTGTGAAGATGGGGGCGAATCCCCTTGCTGCCGGTGGATTACCAGCGGTAACCCGACCACGCCACGCTTTTGGTTGGAAAAACTGACTAACACGGGATGGGTGACTGTTGCGGGCCCGCAATTCAGTACTACTTTCAACAACTTAGCACTCGGTAGTTACCGGGTTAAATGCCAGGTACCCACGATATCGGAAAACATCTGCAAAAAAGATGGGCAAGGAAACATTATCAGGGCACGCATTTGCTTGTTCAATCAGCTCGGTCAGTTCATCGGCTTTTGGGGTACCTGGGACAACACTCCCTTTGGCACGACCCCACCTACCTATACTAATACCGTGTTAGTCGGTGCGACTACAAGCAACGACATCTCTTACACCTTCATTGACCCGACGCCCAATGACCCTTTTGAGATGGGGTATGATTTCGGCGAAGTGGCTAAGATTAACACCGCCGCCTGCGGTGCATACGACCTTTGGTGGCTCGCAATCTTCGAGGACGGACCGACTTACAACCGCTACCGCTCCAACAACTGGACAAACGGTAGGATGCCAAACGACGAGTTCAACTTGACGAACTTTTGGGGACAGGGTGGAAGTGGTTGGAACTTCGAGACCTTCCACTCCTACACAGTCCAGTTTGTGATTGAGAACAGCAGATGCCGGAACGGGATAGAGCAAAACCCTCCCGCTAAATGGAACAACCTCGACAGGTCATTCTTCATTTGCCCGGCGGGAACGGGCTGCCGCTTCGGTGCCGACGACAAGGAGATTGTCATCAGCCCGAACCCTGCCACATCCACCATCTGGCTGCAAAACTTCGAACCGGATCTCGACCGGGACTATCAGATGTCATTTTCAGACCTTGCGGGCAGACTGGTGAAGTTTGTAGCATTGACAGGCAATGAGGTGGACATCTCTGACATACCAGCTGGTATGTTCGTCCTGACCGTTCGGCGGGAAGGCAGGCAGGTGTTCACCTCCAAACTGGTCGTCAACCGTTAACCGCTAAACCCACGCCCCTCCTGCCTTCTCGGTGGCAGGAGGGGCTTTTTAGGCATGAAAAGTTTGCTTCCTTTTCTACTCAACCTATTTGGCTTGTCGCTAATTGCCCAAAACCTTATCCCCAACCCCGGATTTGACAAGTTGACTGATTGTCCTTTTGACCAAAGCCAAATTTCGTTTGCTGCCCCGTGGGTAACGGCAAGCAATGGTACGCCTGATTTATTTAATGAATGCTCAAATGCACAATTCATTAAAGTGCCTTATGCTGGGCGATGGCTTGACAGTTATCAGTTATCAAGAAGTGGAATGGGATATGCTGCATTAGAATTATATACTAATGTAAACGTTGCGGCAGGCAACAGTGAATATATGGAAACACCTTTAAAAAAACCAATGAAAAAAGGGATAAGTTATTATCTTGAATTTTACGTTTCCCCAGATATCACCCCTATCAGTTTTTGGGGCTATACCGATGCAGTCGGCATGGCATTGTCAGACACTTTCTATTTCAAAGAACTCAACGCTAAGGAAGTCTTACCGTTAAAACCTGTCATTGAAAATAAGGGAGCCGTGATAACAGACACTGCCAGTTGGACTAGAATAAGCGGTTGTTATACTGCCAAGGGAGGGGAAAAATTTGCCATAATCGGTAATTTTAGGAGCACGCAGGAAACAATTGTGGAGTTCGTAAACCCCACTTATCCGTTCAACAGTTTTTTCTATATTGAGGATGTGTTTGTTCAAGAATTCGACCCCTTGCCCGACACTTTGATGTTGTGTGACGGGCTGCCCAAAACCTTAAACGCCTCTTTTTTGGATGCCGCCTACTTGTGGAACACTGGAGAAACGGACAGCACAATAGTTGTCCATAGCCCTGGTCTTTACACGGTTGAGGCCGTCATGGAAAAATGTATCCTGCGGGACACGGTGATGGTCTTGGATATGAGGGATATGGGCAATTTCCCAATGGATACTGTCATCTGCCAAGAAGAGCCTTTGACATTGACATCGCCAATTATAGGCGAGTATCTTTGGTCGGACGGAACCACAAATAAAACCAATATTGTACAGACCGCTGGGAACTATTCGGTTACGGTAACTAACGAGTGCGGCCAGGTTATTTTCTCCACTGATATTGAAGCAAAGCACTGTGACTGCACCATTTATGTTCCCAACGCTATCTTGCCCAATGGTGACGGGATTAACGACGAGTTGCAGGTGTTTGTCGATTGCGATTTTCAGTACCAAATCAAGCGGCTGAGCGTCTTTGACCGGTGGGGCAGCAATATATACACCGCGACAGAAGGCATGGAAATCAAGTGGAACGGCAAGCACAAGGGGAAACCAGTGCCAAATGGCGTATATGTGTGGTTCTTAGAGTACGAGGTCGTCCGCAATGGAGTGGTTCAAAAATTGACTAAAAGCGGCGATGTAAGCGTCTTAAAATGATGCCCAAGATGAAGAATCGGTATTTTGTCATTTGTATTTTAGTTTGCATTTCAGGATATTGGACACTATTGCTGCCCCAATCCCCTGTATGTGGCTATGACTGGTTGATGGAGCATCAAGGCACTTCGTCGATTCTGCGAATTTTCCAAGTCAATCATCTTCTTGACACCCTTGTCCGACAACCGGGGAATCAAGTAGGTTCGAGGGATGATATTGTCATTCCTGTCGTGGTTCACATTGTGTGGAACAGCCCAGAAGAAAACATCAGCGACGAGCGTATATTCTCTCAAATTGAGATTCTAAACAAGGATTTTAACGGCGAGAACGTGGATTTGACAAGCGCCCCAGAAGAATTCAGAAAACTGTCAGCACAAAAGGGCATCCGTTTTTGCCTTGCTGTAGAAAACCCACAAGGAGAACCCGCATCGGGCATAACGCGGACAAAAACCGGAATAACGACGATTGGGGCAAAGAGTGAACTATATTCAACGGCAACGGGCGGGTGCGACGCTTGGGACACAAAGCGGTATTTCAATATTTGGGTAGCTAATACGGGTGACTTTTTGACCGGATTTGGGGCTTACCCCGGCCAAGTTGCCCCAGAAAAAGATGGCATGGTCGTACACCCAAAATACTTTGGGATTAACAACTCCAAAAGATACAACCTTGGGCGGGTGTCCGTACATGAAGCAGGACACTACTTCGGATTGAGGCACACATGGGGCGAAGACGAAGATTGCAGTACCGACGATGGCGTGGAAGATACACCGCCACAAATGAGTTTTTACAAAGGCTGCCCTGCCCACCCCCAGGTTTCGTGCGGGAATTCAGATATGTTCATGAACTTTATGGATTATGTGGACGATGACTGCATGGTGATGTTCACCCAGGGTCAGATGGACAGGATGCTGACGACAATTGAAATGCTCAGGCCGGGTTTAATGGCATCGGAAATTCCTTGTATCCAGCGCAGAGCAGAAGAATTGAATATGGCATTTACGGTGTATCCGAACCCTGGAAGGGGCGCAATCAGTATAAGATTTAGGGAAAATGTAGCCGAAATTGGGAGTATAGAAGTATACAACTCTATTGGGCAAGAAGTATATAAAGTTACAACCGTCCTGTTCGACAGCATGAAGGTTGATTTGCCAGATTTAATCCCAGGAGTATATTGGGTCAAGATAGGAGGTCGAATAGAGAAGTTTATAGCACTGTAAATATGTATAATTCCGCCATCAATGCATCTACGCCCATTCCTCCTAAACGTCGGAGCGGCGTAGATGCTCACGTTAGCCACAATTAAAAACAAAATATTTCACTAAATTTCTAACGATATGAAACACATTTCATTTAAACAAATCATTTCTGTCTGGGCAATCATCTTGTTTTTTGCCCCACTAATCCAAGCCCAAACCAATGCTGTTGTTTTCCTTCAAAAAAACAAAACATCCGATTTTGTTTTTGAAGGGGAGATCATTAGCCAAACTTTTGATTTCTCTTCAGATAAGGCGACAATTCTGACAAAAAGTACCGTCAGGATACATAAGATATTCCAAGGTGATCAGCGAGACGCTGTGTGCCAGATTGTCACACCGGGAGGCATCACAGATGACCGATTCTTAATCTACGGCAAAGCATTGCAACTCAGCAGGGGTGACAAAGGCCTTTTTTGGGTAAGAAATGGCAATATACCTTTTGACAATCAGCGCGCAACCCAGCCAAACGAATATTGGGCGATCGAACAGTCCGATTTCCTATTGATAGGGACAAAATATTCGGATGGAAAAACAGGCGCGGAATCTTTAGACCTGTTTGGAGAAGTGTCGCTGTTGTTGGGAGCGCCGAAGTTTGAATTTCCTATAATTCCGACTTTTCCACATTCAGAGAGCATTGATTGTTCCCACCCCAATTTTCAGAATTGGGCTCAAATTTCGCTGCAAAATTTCCAGATAACGAACAACTATACTGCCCTAGAGTGCGATGTAGTCCTAAAAGCATACCCTACGGGGATAAAGTTTGGCAAGGGGCAGGTATCCTTCACACTCCCCAAGTCCGTCTTCGGCACGAACGCGGTAATCAACCAAAACCTAGTCATTCAAAAAGAAGAAATACTCGCTACCAATAACTATACAATAAGTTATGGCAACCTGACAGACTCGACAGTAGTAGTTCAGATCGGCCAATTGTCCACCAGTGCGTTCTCTTTTGAACTGTCCGGAACCTTTAAAAAACTTCTGCACTTAAAGGCTACTATAACTAATCCGCTCCAACTTGCTTCATTAAATCCAGCGGCTTTCAATTTTTCAGGCCAGTTGGAATTTTTGTGCAGCGGCAGGTATGTCCCTTTCGACAGGACGGACTTTGTTGCGCCTACAGGGATCGTCCCACCTAATTATGAGAACCCGATTGGTATCCATTATTCTTTGGACAGGTTTTATTACAACGGCAACAATGGTTTGCTGTGTGATATCTTCGCCAGCACCGACGAAATTTCTTCCTACAAAAGCGGCAAACTGTATATTGACTACGACAATGCAACATTTGGCAGCAATATTGCCCTCGGCGTCGCCCCCATATCGGGATTATTGGTTGGGAATGGGGCCTATACAGTCGGCATTTTTGATGAAGACCCAAATACTTTGCGGGTAGAAGTCTTGTCTACCAGCAGTTCAAACCTCATCCAGTTAAATACAGCCCCTCAACTCCTTTTGCGCTGCCAAATTTTTCTGCCTGACTGCAACTTGAACCTTGGGATAAAATGGAACGCCTTGACCATAAGCCCCAATCATTCTTACGTTGAAGGCGGTACGGAATTTCAGTACGTGCCCGTAACGACATCTGGTGAGTTTTTGAATAAGATATGTGCCTGCAACGAGCCTTCTTCGCCTGACAATCCGGTAATCAACTCGCTTTCCAGCACGAGTGTCAAAGCGGGAATAGGAGAAGTGCTGGCCATTACGGGCAACAAATTTGGCAACGGTTTTGTAGAAGGTCAATGCTATATTGAAGTAGATAATGCAGACCATGTGCCCTCCAACAAGACAAAAATCCCGGCGGCCGACATCATCAGTTGGACAAATACGGAGATCAGGTTTTATGTTCCTTCCACGACCATCGGACAAACCCTAGCCCCGATGGAATCCGGCCCGGTGAAGGTGGTAAACAATTGCGGCGGCAGCAACACTAAAAACGTTGAGGTTGAATATGCGGTGTTGAATTACAGGAGTCAAGCGCAAAGACTAGCCAAAGAGGTGGGCCTGGCGATGAATACGCCGTCGGAGATACAGTTTGAATACTACACCACCGGAATGGACGATGATGCCATCACAATGATTGAAGATGGTTTAGAGGCATGGCGGTGTACGCATACCCAGATCAAGTGGAAAACAACGGTGGCGAGTACGAACTACTCAACTCAAGCTTTTGATGATTCTAGGAATATCATCAAGGCCGTCCCGGCGAACCAAGTCCCAACGAACTTCGCTGGAGTTTTGACTGGCGGTGGCTACATTAAAAATTGCACTTCAGTCAATGGCCTTTCCCATTTTGTAGATGACATAGACATCATTGTAAATGAAGGTATTAACTGGGACGTGTTCAGCACAAACCATAGGAATATCTTCAAGCACGAATTGGGCCATGCTCACCTGCTTCAACATGCCTCTTACCTCTCTAGTAATGACGAAAAGATAGTTCACTATTCCTACGCTGTATTCCAAAGCATCCAGCCGGAAGATAAAGCTGGGGGACTTCATGTACTTGCAGCCGCGCCAACAATCCTGAACGGATGTTCAGCAGTAGATGTCATTCAGCAAATGGGTTGCACAAACGCCACTCATGAGCAAGGTTCAGACTTCGGCATAGAAATAACGCCTAATCCTTTTGGCGGAGACTTTGCAATAAAGGGAGATGCGTTTGAAGGTTCGTCGGTAATCCCATATCAAATCTACAACGCTGTAGGTCAAGAAGTTGCACATGGAGAGTTGCTTTTGAACTCTCCAGTGGCCGCTCTAAGGGGAGAGCCTAGCGGACTCTACCTGATAAATGTTATTGTGGAAGGCAAGATGTTGGTTTTCAAAGCAATAAAGCAATGAGCCATGAAGACAACTGCCTTATTCGCCACGCTTTTGGTTTTTTCATCGTGCAGCCCCTACCCCAAGGGGCTGCACGATGATTGCTGTTCGTTCTTGGTGCGTTTCCGCGCTCAATGGGAAAGACTGCCTAATGGGTTTTATGTTTGCAAAGAACTTGTAGAAAAGAGCAAATCGCCATTTTTTACCAATGGCGATTTGCTAGTAAATGATTGGGAAAAACATTTGGATTGTTTGTCAACATTATCGTCAAGGGAGGTAAAAAGAGTGTTTGGTGAGCCGTCTAATGTTCAACATGCTTTCAACGAAATGAAAAACATAAAGATTGTAAATTACTTTTATATTATAAGTGATACAAAATGCAATCCTAAAATGGCTGTACCATTTAATATGGGGGCATACAATAACAACATCTTATGGTTTGCATTTTTTAATGGTAAACAAGTTGAAAAATACAAGCCCCGTCTTTCATTGCCTTGTCAATAATAAATATGTGGCTAACAATGGATGTACGAAAATGCTTCCTAAGCGTCGCACCTTCGTACATCCACACGTTAGTGCCAATAATAGGGGTCTTTTGATCAGTCTCCGCTTTTGGCGCGGGCCCACTTTTGTTTGGCATCGGGTTGGCTCTCAGGGCAGTCGGCAAGTGCTGCCCAACAGCTTGGCCACGTTGACTTTTCTCAGTCCCCGCCCGGCGGCTCGAGCGACTACCCTTCCGCCGGGAGTTTGGTTCTTTTGCTTGGGCACGTAAAAAGGGCCTTTGCTTGATGAGGTGGGAAAGTGCGCTGTTTATGGCTGGTTCGGGTTTCTTGGCGGTGGATTGTGCAGGGCATCCGCCCGCAAGATTTCGCTTCGGGACTTGGGAAATAGCCCGTCGTTACGTCGCCGCGACATGGATAATAAATTGATTGTCAAGGGCTTTTGGCGGAAAGTGGTAAGGCTTGGTCGGCGGTTGGTTCAGGGCATCCGCCCGGAAGATTCCGCTTCGAGACTGGGGAATAGCCCGACGTTACGCCGCCGCGACATGGATAAATAATTGATTCTCAGTGGCTTTTGGGACAGCAGACAGGCTTGGGTGGCGATTGGTTCAGGGCATCCGCCCGCAAAATTCCGCTTCGGGTCTGGGGAATAGCCCGTCGTTACGCCGCCGTGACATGGATAAAAAAATGATTGTCAACGACTTACGGCGGATAGTGGACTGGCGATATAAAAATTAATGGGTTAGGGCAGACACGGAAAAAAGGGCCTGAAGTGATAGTATATCGGACAGGATCAACAACTTAGCGCATCTGCCCGCGGCTTGAAAAAAATAATAATGGCACTAACTCTGCGTGGTCTCACATGGCCGGCTAAGCGCGGCCACGTAGCCCACGCCCACGTTAGTGCCAATATAAAATATAAAAATAACACAAAATATAATTTTGTATCACGGTCAGAAATAAAAATTATCACCTGTTATGATAACTATTTTTTCACCTTTTAAAAATTTACATCATGAACCGATTTCCAATGTTGACAAAAGCCACAGGCTTTGCGGGCAAAAACCTGCATCTTTCTTTCTTATTTGTAATCACGTTTTTAGGTTCTGCTTCCAATATTTATGGACAGACTTTCCCGATTTGCGGCCCTTTGCCACCTAATTCTGCTCCAAGCTCAAACCTTGATTCTATTTTGTTTGACAGGTTTGGGAACTCTTACTCAAAATATAATAATAGTTCGGGATTCCAAAACAACTCCTGTGTCGCTGGCTATTTTGAATTGGTAAATTCCGGCTTACCTCCAGATTTGGAGCCAACCGTATGCAAGGTTTTCGAAGATTTGTCAAACCTAATATTTCTTCGGAACAATATTACCGCTTGTGGAGATGCAGCAATTCCATCCCTTATAAGGATAGAAGTAACCTCCAGTTCATCTGGCAATACACTCGGCACTGGTTCTCCCTTTTACGAAATATTAGAAGCCCCATGTACTCAAGTAGCGTCGAACAGGGTATTTGAGAAAATCAACGGGGGCTCAGATGTTACTAGCGGTTTTGATGGCAAACTGGACATAAATTCCGCCCCTCCCTTCCCTTGGCATACCGACTGGACTGTCAACCCACCTGGAAACAAGATTGATTTGTATTCCGTTGTTTTACACGAAGCAGTGCATATTCTTGGGTTTGCTTCTTTGATTGGCTTGGACGGAATGTCAAACAGCCCAGGCAATTTCTTTAGCGCATGGGACCAGTACATCTTCACTACCAGCAACTATATCCCTAACGGCAATAGCCTAGACATAAACCAAGTCATTACAAGCAATTGCCAATCAAATTGCTGGGAATTGAATACCACTCTTTTTGCTAACCCAATCGCCTTAGTTTCTGCTGTTGTCAATAACTGTTCGGCGGCAGGCAACTTAGACTTTATTTTTGGTAATGGGGCAATTGCGCCATTGGCGGGGGGAAATGGGGTCATTCCCGGTACTGACAACGATCTAGCAAACATGCTCAGCCATTTGAACACTACCTGCAACGGGCAAAATATTCCCTATGTCATGCAGACCATGCTGGGGCCAGGTGTGCCAAGGCGAAATTTAACCCAGCCCGAAATAGAAATCCTTTGTGAATTGGGCTATCAAACTAGTTCATGTAACGGATGCTATGTCTCTGCCAATATAGAGTTCCCGCATCCGTCAGAGAATGTGGACATGTTTGACGAATGCTGCACGAAAGACTACTATACCTGTGTTGGCACTACCATTACGATACCACACTCTGAACTGCTTTGTAATGATTTTACCAATGGTCCTGGCCTCGAAATAACGGACTTCTACAAATTCTCACTTAATGGCGGTCAATACTCAGTAGTTAATACGGGCACTTCCTTTGAAATCACGCCCAACGCACAAGGGCTTTTCCGCATTTTCTATACAGTCAGTGGCTGTGACTGCAAAATGAGCAATGCGGTATTTACAGTTTTGGCAGGACCTTGCATCACTTGTGACCAAGTAGACCCTTGTGAAAATTTAACTTGTGCAAATGGGTTTGAAGATTTTGACCCTGCAATTACTAGCTTCTATTCAACCTCGTTTTCCATTTTGTATGAATTGGGCGGTTATTGGGTTCATGTAGGTACAAGCCAAAACAGCCCTGATGTTTGCGAGGAAAGCAGCGGAAATAAATTTGTGCAAATGGCGAACCGTGAGGGATTGGCCTTGAAACTGCAAGAACCCATTGAGCCGAACGCAGTTGCTACAATTTCATTTAGGGCATCTGCGAACAACACCCCAAACATACTGGAATTCAAAGGAAGCCAATTTGGCCCCTGCCATCCTGACGATTCCAGAATTAACCTTGGTTGTGTTCCAACAGATTGTGGCATTCAAATCTTTGACCCGATTTGCATTGGTAATATTCCAATAAACAACCTTATCATCCATACTGGCAACAGTTGCCCAGACAACGCTGGTTTAATTGACTATTCTTTTGACTGGAAGAACCAGACAAATGTTCCCATCAATTATTTAATAATCACTGTCCAAGTACAAGGGGTTAAATGGGTGAATTTGGATGATGTTACAGTAACAAAATCCCATGTGGATGCCTGTTTCAGCACCAGTAACAATTGCCCTTCAGTCACTTTTACGCCTTGCGATCTAGGGCTTGTTCAAGGTCATTTGTGGGATTTCGGAGACTTGAGTACAAGCACAGAAACAAACCCTACACACACCTATTTGGAGAATGGGGTCTATACAGTGACCCATACGGTCACCGACGTATGCGGCAATATAGATGTAGAGACCATAGCAGTTTTTATAAGCTGTGTTTTCGCCTGCCCATGCACAGGAACAAACGCACTCAATATTAATGCGGGCACCCCATCACATAATCCCAACGACCCCGTGACTTTGATGTCCATTTCGGATACAGAGATTCCCAACCACACCGTTAGCAGCATTTTCTCGCCCAATACCTTGTACAACGGTTGCCTTGCAATAAAGGGCAACCTGATCATTGACAACAATTACGACCTCGCCATCCTCGGTGGTCAGGTTAGAATGCAGCCCGGGGCTCGAATCATCGTGGCGGCAGGGTCGAAACTAAGGCTCAGTTTTATCAACAGCGGCTCAGGGACGGAGCGTGGCATCCACGGTTGTGAACAGATGTGGCGAAGCATTGAGGTGCAGCCAGGTGGCACACTGGTAGCCAACTTTAATGTTGTGCAAGATGGGGAGTTTGCATTTGATGTCAAGGGGGATTTGGGCTTTATTTCCAAGCTTTCTGCAAATGGGAACACCTTCGACCGAAACCATGTGAGTGTCCGGGCAAACGGTGGCAAAATATCTTTGCCCTTCCCGTTCGCGCAGAACAAGTTTTGGGCAACTTCCGGCCTTTTGCCACAATTTTCCAACGATATTGCCAATTGGGATGCAAACGACCCTTATGCCGGCCTGTATTTGAATTCCACCAGTTTTTTCGTGGGGACAGAGAGCAATCCAGGGTCGGTCAATGAGTTTGATGGCTTGCGCAACGGGATATTGTCAAACCGCTCCAGTTTGAGGGTTTACCATGCCAAATTTCTCAACACTCAAGGTGTCTTGGCTTATCAAGAGGGCAACCCCAATTTTAACAATTCTCAGGGTGTCGGGATTTTCGCAAAGGGCGGTGAAAGTTTGGTTGTAAAAAACAGCACTTTTGACAATGCGCCTCGAGCGGTGCATACCGAAGGGACGGCACTGGAGTTCAAAAACAACCTCATTCAAAACGTAGATGTGGGCTTGTGGAACAAGCCCGGGCAGGGCCAGGTTATCAATATATATGACAACGACATCTTTTTCCGTGGAAGAGGAATTTATGTTGGAAGCCCGACTACGACCACAACAGTGTTCATTGACAGGAACGACCCGATTGAATCTATCCCAAGTGCTATTACCGACCCGGTAGGCGTAACGATAAACGCAGGCCCTGCCGCTTCAACCGTGATCAAGCGCATTGCCAATAACCAGTTCAACCTAAAAACCATCAATGACATTGGGATATGGCTCAATTTTTCTGGAAACTGGAGGGTACAGGATAACCGAGTAGATTACCTGACACCAGCTGGAAATGCAGGCACCGGGCAAGGCCTCTCGTTGAGTGGCTCAGACTTTAACTACCTTAGGGGAAACCAAGTATATGGGTCTGGAACGGCAGATAAAGCAGGCTTTAGGCTACAAAATTCCGATAATTGTACTTTGTGTTGCAACATTAGCGACGATATGTTTTCTGGAATGCAATTCCATGGAGAGTGTAACCCAAGTTTTCTCCGACACAATGAAATCCGAGACCACAATATGGGCTTGATTTGTTTCAACGGCGCGAGAATTGGAGACCAAATACTTGGTGGAAATACTTGGACAGGAAGCTATGGATTTGCAAGTGCAGTGCATGGAGGAGTACAAGATGACATCCAGAAATCAGAATTTTATATTGAACTTCCTCGTTTTGGAAGCGATTATTGGCCGTTGGATGTAAACTCCCCCGCCCTACCGGGACTATGGTTTAGGCCAGATCTGAGTGGCATGACCTCTACAGACGCTTGCGAACTTACTGGATGCCCCTCGCTCCCACCACCACCTGGCACCCCAGAGCCTCCTCGTTACCCCAATTCTGATGAGTATTTGGTAGCGAGTGGCACCTATGGTGGAAGCGGCACATACTCCGCTATGTCACAGTTTGAAGCCGAGCGCAATCTTTACCGCAATATTCGACGCGGAATAGTATTAACGAACAATGCTCCTAATCTTGCACAGTTTTATACCAACTCTACCAGTGGAACGATTGGCAAGTTTGACCAAGTAGAGTGGCGTATAGAAGATATGTGGAAGCCATCGCCTACAATACAGGCACTGTTAGATGCTTACCAAAGCACCATCAGCAACTTGTCCGACAACATCAACCGCATTGACAGCCTTTATGCTTATGCTGTTACTTTTACTGACACCATGCTGTTGCAAAATCAAAAAATCGGTTATTTTGCTGCTTTGGAGCAGCCCACGCAACAATGGCAATTGCTGATGGACAATGTGCGCATGACCCAACAGGGCTTAGTGCCGGCGATCACCACCTTGAACAATAGTGTACCCTCTGGGGATATACGGGTGAACAACCGAAAAACCCTGAGCAGAATTTATTTAGAGACTGTGGCTGTCGATAATTTCGTTACAACGCAGGCACAACGTAATGACCTTATAGCTGTTGCAAACCAGTGTTTTCTCATGGGTGGGGATGCTGTGCTGCAGGCGCGGGCATTGTACGCTGTGCTGGTGGCTCCTCTTCTTATTAGCGACGATCTGCTCTGCGCCGGTCAACAAAGACCAGAAGCGGACAGCCGCAATGCGGAACAAACAGCGACAAGGTACAAGGCCAGCATAGTCCCCAACCCTGCGCAAGACCAGTTCTCGGTGCAAGTTGAGGGCGCAGCCGCCAATGCGATGCTTCGGGTACAGGTGGTAGCCCCCAATGGAAATATCGTGCGCGATGCCTCAATTCAGAATGGCCAGGTGCTGAGCCATGCTTTTGCCCCGGGCTTGTACATCTGCCGTATTTACGTCGGCGAGGAATTGGCAAACGTGGTAAAATTGGTCATCATACCATAAGTTTAATTTCATTTCGGGCTGGCGGTGCATACCGCCAGCCCGATCTTTATTTTGGGGTTTATGAAGAACTTGATTATTTTCTTGGCAGCCATTGCTGTCCCAAGTCCGATAGTTGCGCAAGGCTATGAAAACACCATACTTTTTGGATATCAGGGTGGCCACTATTCTCCCAACAATCCGGAAGGGGGAATCAATATCTTGAGATTTGAGGAAGGAAACCTCCAAATCAGCGACAATCAATTGATAGATATGTGGTTCAACGACACCGATGCAGCGATCAGCGACAGCGCGGGAAACCTGCTCTTTTATTTCAACGGCGTTTATCTTGAAGATATCTCCCGCCAAATCATGGAGAATGGAGATACCCTTAATGCTTACATAGAAACTGGCTATGACCTTCCGCAAGGGGCCATAATTATTCCCTATCCAGGCCATTCAAATCAATATATTCTTTTTCATGAAGAAGAGGGATATGTAGATATCCCTGGTTGGACAAGCTCTTGTTTGGGACTTTATTATTCCGTTATTGATATGACTTATAATAATGGATTAGGAAAAGTTATAGAACGGAAAGTGCCGCTCCTGATTGATACTCTTGAGTATGGCAAGTTAGCCTTATGCAGACACGCCAATGGCCGTGATTGGTGGTTAGCTGTAGGTAAAAGCCACACCAATGTGTTTTACTCCATTCTGATAAATCCGAAAGGGGTACATTTGGTAAGGGCTCAGGCAGTTGGCTTAATTAGAGAAGACAGTTTTGGTCAAGCCTCATTTTCTCCAGATGGCACTAAATACATTATTTCAGGTGGTTATGGAGCTTCTATTAATGCTGGACAGTCTATAGAAATTTATGACTTTGACCGATGCCGTGGGGAATTTAGCAATCATCACCAAATAATTTTTAACGACCATACAAATACCCTCATGGGTAGTATTATTTCACCGAATTCACGCTGGTTGTATGCGCCTTCCATTCGGCTCTTGTACAAATTTGATCTTTGGGCCACTAATATCGGATCCAGTAAGGAATTAATAGATGAATATGAGCCATTTAATGATCCGTTTCCTACTGCTTTTATGATGGGCTATCTTGCGCCTGATGATAAAATATATATCTACACCACAAGCGGATCTCGCACTCTCCACGTCATTCACAAGCCCGATGAAGCAGGCGCAGACCGTGCCTTCGAGCAGCATGGCATCAGGCTTCATTGTTACAATTCGAGCAGCCTCCCCACTTTCGCCAACTACCGCCTCGGCCCTGTTGACGGTTCTGCCTGCGACACGCTGGGCATCGACAACGACCCTGTTTCTTGGTGGCGGTATGAACAGGATACTCTCGACCCACTTGCCGTAGAGTTTCGAGACCTTTCCTACTATGAGCCAGATACTTGGGTCTGGGATTTTGGAGATGGAGACATTAGTGCAGAAAGGCACCCATATCACAACTTCGACAGTGCCGGAATTTACCAGGTGTGCCTCACGGTAAGCAATGTGAACGGTTCGAACACACACTGCAAAACGCTTTATTTAGGCGTCTCGGCAACCGACAATCCTGTGTTGCAAAACCAGATCACGGTATCGCCCAATCCATTCTATGAATGGTTTTCCGTATCGTTAAGTACATATCTGCCCAACCCCATGTTTCGGTTGTACGATATGACAGGGCTTTTGGTTCGCGCAGGACAGATAACCTATGGAATCAATGAAATAGTGGCTAATGATTTGAATAGCGGGATTTATTTTTGGGAAGTAATTAGTAACAAGGAGCTTATTAAAGCGGGCAAAATCATAAAAATGGACAGGTAAAATGCCCTGATGCCCTCGAATTAATATGGCACTAACTATGCGTGGACGAAAAGTTGCGCTAAACGCGCAGCCTTCGACCACGCCCACGTTAGCATCAACAAAAAATAAAAAAAGTTGAAGATAACGGGAACATTTCCCAAACGGTCAGGCTGCCGTTCAGCCCAAAACTTTTCAGGTTTATGAAAAATTCAATTTTAATCACGTTGCTCTTCATTTGCTTTGCAAGCACCTTGAGTGCCCAAGAAAACAATTACTGGCCAGCGTCAGACTGCTCAAACCACAATGCCTTTGCTAAAAGCAGCCAAATCGAGCAGGTCAAGCCCCTTGTATCAGCGGTTCGTGAAAATGGTACATTACTTCTAAATCCGGAGAAAGCAGACAATATGGAGTTGCTTTTTCAAAAATTGGGAGTAACGACCGGAACAACTTTCCAGTTTGAGAAAGAGACGAAAAGCCGACTTGACAGCACAAAGTTTTTTCGCAAGTATCAGCAGTACTACTATGGTGTTGAAGTAGAGGGTGGTGGCTACACAGCTGCTTATATCGGCCCCGGTGGCCCAACCGACCCTTGTGCGGAGGCATACATGATGGCTCCCCACATTCTCACTGAAGTTTCAGTGAACCACACCCCAACCGTTCCATCAACAAATATTCCATCAATTCTGGGCGTACAGAATGTGGAAAGTTTCAAACTTCTCATCACTCATAACCTTACCAATCAATGTGAATACAGGCTGGTTTGGCGGGTCGTATACCACAAAGAATATTCGAAAATTTCGTGGGTTGATGCTCATTCTGGGGCGTTAATTCGCACTATTGATTCACGAGCAGGCCACAATGCGCCAACTATCACTTATGGCCAAAAATTTTTAACCGACAGAACTGTCGGAACGACAACCACACTCGAATCGCCGGATGGTTCAGTTATCGTTTATGATTTTGACAACGATTGCCCCAGTAACATAACACCTGCCAACTGGCCCACAACGGCCGTACCCTCTACGAATAATGCTAACGAGTGGACAAATGAAAGTACTCAGGGGGCATATCAAACTTTTTGGACGATTTCGCAAGCGGTATCACTTTATGAGGGCATTGGCATTGACTTCGGGACGGTTAATGTAGGGAGTTGCGATGAGGAGGGTGCATTTTGCTTAAATGGGTCAAACACAAACGAGGCTTTCATTACGATTGGCACATTGAATAATCGTCCACTTGGGTTGTTTGATGTCGTTGCCCATGAGTTAGGACACGCTTTTATGTTTGAATTTATCCAATATAATAATCTTGGAAACAGAACATTGCATGAAGCAATGGCTGATATATTCGGGACTTATATTGAATCCCTTGTCCCAAACAATAATGGCATTGATTGGAGCATTGGAGATGACGAGCCACAAGTTGCAAATGATCCTCGTATAAATCGTAATCTACAAGCAACTCCAAACAACTGTTTCCAAACTACACAGAATAATTCGGATTGGTATGTACGAGGACAGCCCCTTGGCCATTGGTATTTTTTGATAAGTCAAGGAGATGCAGCAAGGGGAATTCCAGCACTTGGTACTCTACAATCGTTAAATATACTTATAGAAGCACTAAATTTGATTGAAGACAATAGTGATATCCCCGACTTGATGGAGGCAACTATGACTATTGTCGAAGAGCAGTTTGGCAGATGCTCAAATGAATTTCTGGCTGCTGCAAGGGCATGGGAGGCTATTTGCGTCCCAACTGGTTTTGCCGTGAACGGTGTGGTTCCTTCGTGCAATTTTACTATTTCTGGACCTAATCAAGTTTGCGAAGAGTCAGATTACGCCCAGTTTTGCGCAGTGGAGGGACTACCAAATTATCATTATAGATTTAGAATCATCGGGAAAAAAAGTACCGAATATGAGTCATCCTGTGGCATGATAGGGAATACACAAGATGGGTGTAATTGCCTGACTTTAATTGACTTTCCAAAATATCCCTACTATCCACAGTATATAACGATTGAATTGTATTCCCCTACTGCCGGGACTCAATTTACTCAGCGTAAAAGAGTGAAATTGGTTGATTGCAATGGCGATGACCCTACCTGCGAGGAATATAACGAACTGCAAAATGAGGAGGGTGAAGACAGATTTAGTTACAGCAGTTTAGAGCAAACCGATGTCAAATACGTCAAGGTTCGTGCGTTTGACCTCATGGGAAGGCAGGTGTTTGAGAAAAATACCAACAGTCTACAAAGAAATGAACTTCAATATCATGGAATACTAATTTTGGTATTTTATAGTGAAAAAGGTGAAATAGTCAAAGTCAGTAAGGCTTTCCTTACGGACTAATATTCTCAATGTTCTCGGAAGGGGTTTTGTATCGTCAATAAGATGACGGCAAAACTTCTTCCATTTTTTTGACTATTTAAACCTTATCATATGAAATACTTAATTTTGACTTTGTCACTTTCTCTTTTTTACACTTTCTCTTTTTCTCAAACCTACTTAACCCCAAGTATAGGATATGATTTTATGTCTATGAAATCTGTTTTCATAGAGCCGGATTTTCACGGGTTTGAAGTATTTAGTCCGCCTTATTCCATCAAAGGGATACAGTATGGGCTTGAAATTAAGCAGATACTATATAAAAAGTTAAGTGGCTCGATAAACTTATGTTTTACTCAAAGAAAAGTTGAGGCAACAAGATATGGCTTCGTTCCTATTAGTGGTTTTGAGTTTGATTATTGGAGAGGGAACATTTTACTAAATTATCAAATTATTAGGTTCTTAGAGATTGGGATTGGCTATGACTATAATCAACTTAAAGACTTAACATATACATTTCATGGACAGGCATATTCTAAGTTTAAACCTTTAATTATAGATCAGGGCATAAACATAAGTATTCGAGGATACTGGAATAATATAGAATTTAAAGGATACTTCCATAGAGGCATGAATAGTAACATATCTGAATCGCCACTTGAATTAAGCATTAAACCAATAAATTATATTGGTTTTAGCCTTGGTTATAGGATAAAAATAATTAACTCTTTCAATAGAGACAAAAAGGCTGAGTGTCCAACGTTCTAATAAATAAACGATGCTAACAACGGATGTGCGAAAATGCCTCCTAAACGTCGGCACGTTCGCACATCCAACCGTTCTGCACAACCAAAAATATAAATAAAACAGTACATTTCACCATATTTTTTCACCAAAACCGATATTTTATGAAACGCATTCCAAACAAGTCCACCACGAGGTGGCATCAATTGAACCTTCTGTGGGTTCTTGCATTCCTCTTCTTTTTGCCCCTTGGCAGGGTCAAGAGCCAGACATTTTGCCTCACCCAGCCAGGGTTCAACGCGGTTGGCAATCCGGCATTCCTCGGAGGGATGAATGAAACCGGTCCTTTTTACCTGCGTATTTATGTGCATATCATACGACGCAGCGACGGGACGGGAGGGCAAACAGAAGCACAGGTGCGAGAAGCACTTGGGTACCTTGACAGAGACTTCGCCTCTCACAATATCTTCTTTGTATGGGATTGCGAGATCGACTTTATCGACAGCGATCAACTGTTCAATTCAAGCGGAACGTCAAGCGTCTTTTCAACTAATGCTAACCCTGATGGCATTGACATTTACCTCTTCCGAGATCAAAATCCCGGTGAATCGGGAGGTAACGGCCTGGCCGCAGGATATGGAGCAAAATCGTTCTACGTTTTCGGCAACTACTGGGAGCCTCCTTTCGGATCACTCACCCGCTCACACGTCATTTCCCACGAGATGGGGCATTGCCTTGGCCTTTATCACACGCACGATACGCCGGTTTGCCAAGAATTCGTAAATGGCACGAACTGCTCGGACTGTGGCGATTATGTCTGCGACACCCCCGCAGACCCTTGCATCTGTTTCAACATAGAACATCCCGCCTGTGAGTGGGAGTTTTCATTTAACGATCCTAACGGACAGCCATATCAGCCTGACCCGTATTTGATCATGGCCTACACTCATCCAGACTGCATGGATATTTTTACACAAGGTCAAGGGCAGCGGATGCGTAATATCATCGCTACCCTCCCTTTGTTACAACCAACCCGCATCACCAACGCCCCAGCAGGCACGGTCACCGACATCACCACCAACACCACGTTCTCTACCCCCATGGATATGCCGGGCGACATCGTCGTCCACAACGGCTTTCAATTGACCATCACGACCACTATCGGGATACCGTGGCAAAAGCGCATCGTGGTAGAGCGCAATGCTCGACTTATTGTGGACGGCGGCACCTTGCAGCCCGCTTGCGGCGCACCGGACTGGGCAGGGATCAATGTATGGGGAAATACGGCCAAAGAGCAACCGGCCTCACCTTATGCAGCACTGACGGATGCTACACAGTGCGGCTTTGTGGTGGTGAAGAACAATTCACGCATAGAGCAGGCGCGTAACGCCATATCTACCACCGCCCCCGGTGTAAGTTGGCCCGCCGCCGCCGATCACTATGGGGGGCTCGTGGTTTGTGAGAACAGCGATTTTGTCAATTGCCGCCGTGGGGCCGAGTTTATGCGATACCCCGACCCTTCTGCGAATTTGGGCTTTGTCAACAAAAGCAAGTTCACCAACTGCCGCTTCGAGGAAGAGACCAGCCTCCTTTCCGGCAGTTCAGAAGGGGTCACCATCTGGGACACCGACGGCATCCGTTTTGAGCAGTGCCGCTTCTTTAACATGGACAACGACGGCATAGTGACATACGATGCCGGGGTGACCGTCGTGAACGACAACCAGTTTGTGAGCAACAGAAGGGGCGTTCTGAATACCGCGACCTACCCGTTTGCTTATTTTGTCCAGATCGGCGAATACGGCTCTACGCCCAACTATTTTGAGGGCAACCAAATCCACGTGGACGCATTCGCGTCCAACAAGCAAGGCGGCATCCGTGTCTACAACAACCAGTTCTTCGGTGGAAACACGGGCGTTTGGCTCGAAGGGCCGACCGATTTCCGGGTCAACGACAATTCGTTTGACGGCCAGTCGCTGGGCGTGGTGGCGTACAGCACGGGTGTCCAGAACCTGTTCTTGCAGAACTATGTCAACTGTAACGACTTCAAGGACGAATACGGCGTGGTGTTCGCAGGGGAAAACCGCCGTACGCAGTTTTTGACCAACAATTTCAGCAACTCCGACACCGATGTGTATGTCAGTGAGGGCAACGAGGCCGGGGCAATCAGGTCATCACAAGGCGCCTTCAACAAGCCCGCCGCCAACTGCTTTACCAGCCCGACCCAGAATGCGGACATTTTCACCGACGGCAGCACACTCTCATTCCGGTATTACTATCGCTTGGAGTCCGCCTGCGACGAGAACCCCAACACGCCCGGAAATTATACAAAGTCTTCTGCAAACGGTTTTATTGGACTATGTGATCAAGGCGAAGGCGGTTTTGAAACGCCCCCGACCAAAGACGACCTGATCGCCAAGCGGCAGCAGGTGGCAACCCTTACGGCGCAATCACAGGCATCGCCCAATGATGTCGGCATCGAGCAGTCTTTGTTGGCCGCGCAGGGCGAGAAGGAGGCGATATTGAAGTACTTGATCGGGGCTGCCCTGAACTCGAACAATCATACGGGGGCAGAGCAACTGCTGGCCGAAGAAAATACGCCTGCCGCCAATCAGGCCCTCTACGGGCTGAAACTCAATCGCGGCGCATACACAGATGCACAGGTCTTGCTCAACGCCATGCCTTCCGCAACGCAGGACGACATCTGGTTCAAGCAGGTACAGGAGGTCAACCTGAGCCGGATGCAGGCCGGGGCAGACTACGCCCTCAGCGAGGCGCAAAAAAGCCTGCTCAATACAGTGGCAAACAGCGGGTCGCCTGTCAGGGGCTATGCGCAAGGGCTTCTCACCCTTATGACCGGCCAAAGGTTTGAGCGGGAAATACCCGTATCAAGCCGCTCAAAAAGGGGCGTAGAAATCCCCGCTGCGGCAAAAGATGCGCTGATGAGCATCACGCCCAACCCGGCGCGTGGCCGCTTTACCGTCGCGTTCAGGCAGCCTGTCATGGAGGGTACTCAAATCCGGGTCGCGGACTTTTACGGGCGGATCGTTTACCAGCAGGGCATCGGCAACCGCGCTGCGGTCGAGGTTGATGCCGCGCAGTTTTCGGACGGAATTTATATTGTCACGGTGTATCAGCCGGGCGGACAGATCCACCAGCAAAAAGTGGTGATTGCCCGTTAAGCATTGATGCCTCCTGCCGAAGGGCAGCCTGTGCCAACAGGCCTGCCCTTCGGTTATTTTATCACTTGACAATGTACAATTCCCATGAAGAATATTTTTTGTTTTGTTTGCTGGCTGATCCCTTGTCTGTTGTCTGCCCAGCCTTATTTCTCCAAATCCTTTTATCTCGAAAACGATAATGACGGTGATTCGGGGTTGAGTATAAAACGATTCGAAGACGGGTACCTCATACTTTGTGGAAGAAAAGATGATTTGAGTGTTGAATCGGCTGGACTGGCTAAGATTAATGAAAATGCAGCAATAGATTGGGTCAAAACTTATTACTACGGTAGCCCACCTTCCGTTCCCGACCCTGGCGGGCCTGATGCATTGGTCATTGTAGATGGCATCAATTACATTTCTACCAACACAAATAATCAAAAATTCATTGAATTGCTTTGCGTGGATGATCAAGGTGACACCTTGTGGACGAGAAAATATGACTGTGGTTTGTACGGCGGAATAAATATAGGTTTGATCATGACCTCTGATTCAAATTTGTTGATTCTGAGTGGTCAATTTATCAATCAACAAAATAATAAAAATAATATTTGGTTACAAAAAGTTGACCGTGAAGGGAATGTGTTATGGAATAATTTTTTTAAACCTTTTATCTACCACAGGCCGTGGGGGCCAGTCCAAGAACTCGCAGACGGGAGTTTTCTGGTCAGTTATGATGTGTGCTTGCCCGGAACTTCTTGTGCTTTCAGCACAGGGGCGTTAACAAAATTTGACCAAAATGGTAACGAAATCTGGACACGAACCTATAATCAGATTGAGATAGCAAAGGCCGCATCGGCCGTGCCGCTTGACAATGGCGATATCGCCTACGCTTGGGGGCGTGACACTTTTATCGTCAACAATCCCAACCTCAATGAATCAACGGCTGTTTACATACTTGATTCATTGGGGTACTTAAAATCAAGGCATGTTTTTGAAAGCCCTGCCATCAAAGAATTGAGCAGTTTGCGCAAACTCTCCAATGGCGATATATTGGGGGTTGGAGGAGCAGATGTCTTTCCAAGTTTATCTGTGGGCGGCTGGCTCTTTCGGATGTCACCTTCTGGCGAATTGCTCTGGGAGCGCACCATCATTGACACCCGTTTTGACCAAAACGATGAAGATACTGGTTTTTTTCGAGATGCTACCGAAGATGAGGATGGTAATATCATTGCCGTCGGAGATATTCATGCTGATCCGCCGACTTATATAGACGTATGGGTCGTAAAAATAGGTGGTGACGGATGCTATGGCACCGACTGCGGGAATACCGATCTGTATATTACCAATACAGAAACCATCGTTTTTGATGATAAAATTATGGTTCAGCCCAACCCAGCAGAAGATTATTTACACATTGAGAACAAAGGAAGTTTCGTCATAGATAGAATAGAAATACTTGATGTGGCAGGAAGAATATTGCGCCAGATGTCTTACGTTAATAACCCAATTGATCTTAAAGGTTTTGATAGTGGGTTGTATATAGCCAAGCTATCTGACAAAAAAGGCAGGATTGTGACAAAAAAGTTTATAAAAAAATAGAAAATGTGCAGAACTCTGCATGGCTGTCCATACCTCCTAAACGTCGGTACGGCAGCCATGCTCCCGATAGCAGCAACTGCAAATAAATAAATAGGCGGGGTAAGCATTTCTTCCGTATTGAAACCGCGACACTAGTCCTTGTTCTAACCTATCATAAAGGCGCAACTTTGCTATTCCAAGCGAATAATTGCATTTATCTCATCCGATTTTTTCACCAAAACTTTTTCAAATATGAAAAACAAGATTCAACTCTCCCTTTTCATTGCATTGCTGGTGCTCCTCTTTTCGGGAGTGGCAGCCGCCCAGTGCCCGCAACCTGTCAACATCCTTCAGAACCCGGATTTTGAAAATTATGGGCCGCCTTGCGTGACGCCTCCGGACGTTACCGTGGATGCGGCTTTTAACCAAGGCTGCGTTCAGAGTTGGCAGGCCGCCAACCAAACGCCGTCCATTTGTACGGCCAACCCGGCCAGTGGGCTGCTTTCCGCTTGCCTGGGTTTCGCGCCTCCCAACCACTCCAATTTCAGTGAGGCCATTTTTCAAGACTTAGTCATATGCCAAGGGGAAGATTATCAATTGACTTTTTCACACCGCGCGCTGGAAGGCAACGCAACGGTGGACATTTACATGGCCTCTGGCTTGGCAAATGTCCCGATCAATGACCCAGTCGCCTTTCCGATCAATCCAACCTGGCAATTTGTCCAAACCATCAATGCTGGCAACGGATGGGTAGTGACGACCCTCAACTTTACCGCCGACAACCTTGCAAACAATCAATTGCTGTTTCAAGTTACCGGCGGAGGAGATGTGCTGCTGGACAGTATGAGCATGATCTGCATCTCCCAGATTGACCCGCAGATTGCAGCAACCGACCTCGGGGGCGGACAGTTCAGTTTCGTGGGTTCTGCACCTGCCCAACCACCATTGGTCGTGGTCAACTGGTGTTGGGACTTTGGTGACGGCAGCCCGACGGTTAGCGGTGCAAACCTGAGCAGCGTGACGCATACTTACGCCACATCGGGCAATTACGAGGTGTGCCTGACTATACAAGACAACTGCTGTTTTTGCCTCAACACAGTATGCGCTACGATCGAGTATGATGCCTGCGCCTGCGGTCAAAACCCGCAAGTGCTCAATACGGGCGGCACCGTCAACTGGACGAGCTTGACACAGGATATCAACAACGACGTGATCATCGCGCCAGGTACCGATCTGGTGATAACCAGCAGTACGCTAAATATTAAGTCGCCCTGCAAGTTTGTAGTGATGCGAGGGGCATCGCTAAACGTGCGCGGCTCTGAACTTCGGACAGCCTGTAAGTTCAATAAATGGGGCGGTATCGTGGTGTGGGGCAATTCGGTTATAGACCATTCCAATCCCCCGGTAGGAACCACGTTCAGTTATACCAACCCGGTGAACAACGCTGCAAACACGCCCGGCGTTTTGCTGACCACTTCCTCTTCGGGGGTGCAGTCCCTAATCCGGGACATGAACTCAACGGGTATTTTTGCCCAGCGGCTGGCATCCGATGCAAACGAGGCGATCTATGCCAACCTGACGGGTATGCCCTTCGACCCGGCCACCCAGTTGGGCGGTTTCACGGGTGGCGTGGCGCGCTGCATTTCTACTGTCTTCCGCGACAATGACCTGTCAGGCGATTTTCGGGATTATCCTTTCAACAATTATAGCCAGTTCGGTTCCTGCATATTTACCACCTCCGTGGCCCCGGCTGCGTTGAGCAACGTCGGGCCGGAAGGCGTGCGCATCTGGAACACCGACAATATTTCTTTCCTTAACTGCAATTTTGATCACGTTGGCGCAAGGGGCATTGTCACCGTGAATGGCAGCCTGACCATGACGCGTTGCACGCTCAACCAGCACTATCAAGGCTTGAGAGCGACTTCTGCCGCCGGACAGAGCGGATTTGTGCAGGTAGGCCTTGGCAGTGACCAGGCGCGAAACCGCTTTTTAGACAATCGCTACGGCATCTGGTCCGATGGTATTTTCAACCTGAATGTACTCACCAATACCTTCGAGAACAACGGCGATTTTGTTGTTTCGGGCAATCTCGGGGGCTTCGTTGGCGGCGGCATCTTTGCCACGGGCGCGTCGTCGTTTGACGTTGTGGACAACGATTTCAATGGGAATGTCAATGGTGCCGAACTGCTCAATACAAGCGGTGGTGGAGCTGCTGGGATGAACCCAAATCAACGCTTCTGGTGCAACATCCACGAACAAGACCGTATTGGCATGCTGGTGCGTGGCCGTTGTCCGGGCATGTATTTTAAGGACAATACTTTTGACAATATCGGGGCGGATTTAGCCCTGAGGCGTAATTTCTTTACCGCTGGGGAAGTACACCTAAATCAGGGACAGGCAAACGCCGCCATCTACAATTATTTCTCCGTCAATGCCACGGATATCGCGAGCCCCACGGCGGCTGGGCAGACGGTGCTCTTCAATTATTTCCCGCCGCTCACGGAAGACCCCATCGTGTTCCAGCGCGCCACGCCGGATTGTGACTTCAACGGCTTCCAGGTGCCGCTCACTGGCCCCTGCACGGTGCTGAACAATTATCTCAATCGGCCGGCATCGGCCGGCTATCCTAGCCCTTGCTTGCCGCCGCCATACGCTCAGGACTACCAGCCCTGCACTACCCGGGTGTGCTTAGATGCGCTCCGGTTGCAAAAGCAGAATCTGGAACAGTTGGTCGAAAGCGATCAATCGCAATACGCCTCCGAACTGGCCACCGTCAAGCTGCGGTTCGACACCGACCGGCGCGACCTGGCCTGGAAGTGGTACGAATTGGGCCACATGGACTCCATCGCGCAGATGTTCACAGTCTACGGCACGGTGGAAGACCTGCAAATGCTGTACGCCTACTACACCCGTGCGCGCAACTACACATCAGCGTCCCTGCTGTTGGAATCTTTGTCAAACACCACAGATGAAGAAATTTGGTTCAAAGGCGTGCAACGCATTTACTTGAAATATGCGCAGTCGGCAGGGCAATATACCGCGACGGCCACAGAGGACGGACTATTGGAATCGGTAGCCGCCACGGCCACCAACCCTGGCGGTCACGCCCGCGCTACCTACTACCTCTTGCACGGCATCTGGTTGGAGCCGCTGATAGACCACAGCGAGGACGGATTTGCGGAGGAGCGCGCACAGCAAGTGCGTGCTGCAACGGCGGGCATGATCATTGCGCCCAACCCGGCAAACGATCAGGTGGTGGTAAGCGTCGGCGACGCAACAGACGGGACTATCCGTGTGATTGACCTGCACGGCAGGTTGGCCCAGACGCTTTCCCTGCGGGCAGGCGCTGCTACTTTTTCTACGGCCATGATGCCCAACGGGATATACATCGTGCAGCATATTGATGTTTATGGCAAAACCATAGCCAGCCAAAAACTGCTTGTTCAACACTAATCATCTCTCACTTGCCCTGCGCTCCGTCTTAGGTGGAGCGCAGGGTTTTAATAGTACGTTATGAAACAACTACTTGCAGTACTCATCGTCACTGGCTGCGCTCTTGGCCTCGAAGCACAGTCAGTTTACTTTTCCAAGCAGTATTCCATGTTTCCTGATCTGCCTTCGGTTGGATTTAAAGTGATTACCATGCCCGACGGTTATGCCTTTGCGACTTTGGAGGGGGCCAGTAATAATCCAAAGGGAAGCGTGCTCGTCATCACAGACAAACAAGGGAATTTTATCCATACCAAGCAATTTTTGCCTAAAAGGAACGCCATCAATGGCCTAACGTATCATCTAGAGGACAGCACTTTTCACTTTTGGGGCGACTATAAATTTAGTGACAGTCCCAACCTTTACCGCCCTTATCTGACGAAAACCAACTGGTGGGGCGATACAATTTGGTCTTCGCAGTTTGACTACACAAGTTACAACCTGTGCCGCAACGCCATCCAGTTGCCCGATGGGGGCTTTATGATGCTTACTACCACCTCTTCCAATTTGGACAGCAATATCATCGGCCTGATTCGATTGGATAGTGATGGCAACGAATTGTGGCACAAAGGCTATACGACGGTTTTTATCCTGCACGACAGTTACGGACTCTACCTTCGGAACGACAGTACCTTGATGGTGGGCTACAAAGGCTCGTATCTATTTTATGACACTCTTGCTCCACCATCCGATGGGTATGGTATCCTGGAAGTTGATTTGGAAGGCAATCTAAAAAGAGACACTTTTTATCTTGCTTATAGTATCCTTGATTCATTCACCGGATGGCTATCGAAAAGTGGTAGCGGGGACTATGTTTTTGTGGATAGGCCGCCATTTCTGCCTGGTGGAAGTCGTTACCGCCTCAGTTGCGTCAATGAGGACTATGAGATGCTGTGGCGAAAATCACCGCTAAGTAATGATGAGGCGATTTATGCCCCATCATTTACGATCAATGACAAAGGAAACATGGTTTCAGGAGGTATTAGTGGAGGATTTGGAGGCCTACAACCCTATATTTCCGAGGTAAACACAGAAGGCGAGATTCTTTGGGAACGGATTGCCAGATCACCTATTTTAGGCCAAGCATTTCACGGGGGGGCTTCATTCGAGTCCATCCAGCCGACAGATGACGGGGGCTATATTGTAGTCGGAAATTTCCAACATGCCCCTCCCGACTATACCTTTCAGTCTTGGCTTCTGAAATTGGACAGCCTCGGCTGCTTTGAGCCGGGGTGCCAGACGGGCAATTATCTTACCGTCGGCACGGATGATGAGCCAAAACTTGAAAGTAGTCAGCCTGGGTTAGTTATCAGCCCTAATCCTGCGAACGAGTCGGTGCAGATAAGCGCACTTAAAGGGCCGGGGCGCTTGTTTATTACGGATGTGCAGGGCCGACCAATAGATACTGCCCCGATAAATATAGACGGTACGCTAACGCTGCTTACTCAAAATTGGCCGCCGGGCGGGTACTTGATTCGTTACATCGGGGAAAAAGGGAAGTTGCTGGGAATAAACAAACTGCTTGTCGTACATAATAAATAAGGCTGCTATCAATGCATCTACGCCCATTCCTCCTAAACGTCGGAGCGGCGTAGATGCACACGTTAGCATGAACTGGAAAAATAAA
>Ga0209490_10000451_pt1 | contig 41390 bp, 31 predicted proteins | sample MAT06_FD_187209 | JGI IMG/M metagenome (GOLD analysis project Ga0209490, IMG submission 187209) | Freshwater microbial communities from Lake Fryxell liftoff mats and glacier meltwater in Antarctica - MAT-06 (SPAdes) (version 2) | ecosystem: Environmental > Aquatic > Freshwater > Ice > Liftoff...
GGCTTTGGGGTTCATGAACCCTCGCCCCGGCCCCCTCCCTCTGGGAGGGGGAGTTGGAGGAAGTCGCGCAGGAGGGTGGCGGCGGCGAGGGCATCGCGGATGTTTTTTTTATCTTTGTGTGTGCGGCCGGAGCGGGCCATCTGCCAGTCGGCATCGACGGAGGTGAGGCGTTCATCCTGAAAGTGGATGGTGCGTGGCGGGGAGAGGCTGGCCGCGATTCGTGCGGCGAAGGTGCGGACACCTTTGGCGCGAGGGCCTTCGGTGCCATCCATGTTGAAGGGGAGGCCGATGACGAGTTCGACGTGGGCGTGGGGCGAGAACTGCTCGTCGATGGCGCGGGCGATGGCGAGGAGGAGGGCTTCGCCGGCGCGGTCGGTGATGGGGACTTCGAGCGTGTGCAGGGGCGTGACGACGCCGGTGAGGCGATCGCCGACGGCGAGGCCGGTGCGTTTGTCGCCGAGATCGATGGCGAGGTAGCGGGTCATCGGCGGTGAGAACTTGCAATACCGAGTCGCTGGGCTTGACGCATGAGCGGCTTATCGAACGACCAGAGGCGGACACCCGCGGCGTGTGCGGCGGCGAGAAGGGAAGCATCGACCCAACCGATGCCGGTGCCCTGAAGCTTGCGGGCATGGATGAAGGCGAGCACCGCGTCGGACTCAAGGGCGGGGATGCGACGAAGGTCCTGGAGAAGAGACTCGATACCTGAAGCGCGCTTGATGTGCCCGAGGAGGAGTTCGCCAAAGACCATGTCGTGCATCAGGACTGAAGGGCGAAGCAGTGCGAACGCAAGCCGGGGTTCTCCACGGCGAAAGTGCGAGCTCCAGACGGATGTATCCGCGACGATCACGGGTTGCGGCCCGCTGACTTTTTAGGTTTCGGAGATGCGGCGGCACGACGACGGGGTGGAGCGCGGAAGGTTGGATCAATACCGCCGAGCGCGGCAAGCTTGCGGGCCGCTTCGGTGGCGATGAGGGCTTGGAGCGCGGTGTGGATGAGCTCGGTCTTCTGCTGGATGCCGGTGAGACGGCGGGCGTGGGCGACGAGATCGTTGCGGAGGAGAAGGGTTGTTCGAGAGGCGGGGGGCATATGCATGATTGTACTGTTCAGATGCATATCACGCAAGGTACACGCTGAAGGCACGCGGATAAACGGGGGAGCTCGCCAGGGATGGCGATGCCACGATGTTTGCACGTTATTTGAGATCGTCGCGGACGAGTCCGTGGAGTTTCTTCAGTTGTTCGGCCTTGTCGCGGGGCATGATGAGGGTGGCTTCTTTGGTGTGGACGATGATGAGGTCATTGACACCGAGGACAGCGATGGTGTGCGTTGGATCATCGGAGACGATGAGGGTCTCTTTGGTGTCAACAAGGACACTGCTTTGGAAAGCGGTGCCACCTAGACGGTTGCCATCGGCATCGGGCTTGAGGGTTTCGCCGTAGCTTGTCCAACTGCCGACATCGAGCCAGTTGACGTCGGTGACGACGGTGCAGACGGCGGGTGTCGAGGCGTTGTTGCCGGTTTCTTTCTCTTTGCTGGCGGGTTCCATCACCGCGTAATCGACACTGATGCGGGGCAGGGTCGGGTAAATCTCGTTGAGGACTTTGACTTGGTTTTGGCCGCCCCACGCGGCTTGAATCTTCATCAGTCCTTCATGGCTCTCGGGCTTGTACTTTTTGAGGCATTCAAGGAAGAAGCCCGCGTGCAGCACGAACATGCCGCTGTTCCAGGCGAAGTGGCCTGACTCGAAATAAGCCTGAGCGCGCGGGGCATCGGGCTTTTCGACAAAGCGTGCGACGCGGTAGGCGAGGTTCTTACTTCCCCCCCCACCCCCCCCACCCCCCCCACCCCCCACACCCCCCACTCCCCCGCCACTCTCCTTGCCCTTTTCATCGGTGATTCCGTGCAGGGCTGGGCCGCGTTCGACGTAGCCGAAGCCGGTGGCGGGGTAGGTGGGCCTGATGCTGAAGGTGACGAGGCGGCGCTTGTCCTGCTCGGCCATTCGGAAGGCGAGATCGACGCGCTGCTTGAAGGTCTCTTCGGGGCTGATGAGGTGGTCGGCGGTGAGGATGCAGAAGATGGCGTTTTTGTCGAGTTTGCTGAGCACGGCGGCGCCGAGACCGACGGCGTTTACGGTGTCTCGGCCGCAGGGCTCGCCGAGAATCTGGTGATCGGCGAACTGGGGGAGGGCCTCGCGGATCTGGTGGCGGAAGGATTCGGCGGTGCAGATGTAGCGGCGATCGGGGGGAACCAGACCTTCCATGCGAGCGGCGGCGATTTCGAGGAGCGATTGCACGCGACCATCGGCGCTGGGAATGAGCGGGAGAAGCTGCTTGGGGCGCTGGTTTCGGCTCATGGGCCAGAGGCGGGTACCGGCTCCTCCGGCCATGATCATGGCGTATCGCATGGGAGCGATGGTAGCGGGAAAGTGGATTGGGTGGGGGCCAACGTCAGCGTGCTGCGTAGGCCGCGGAGAGCAAGTCTTGTGGGGTTATTGGGGGCTGAGTGTTGGCTGCACGAGCGCGGTCGATGGCGCGGGCGACCATGCGTTCGGCATCGGCGGGGGCCTCGCCGAGCGCGATGAGGGTTTCGACGGCCTGGCGGATGGGCGGGAGTGTGGGGGGCGGGGGGGACGGGGGGGACGGGGGAGGAGAGGCGAGGGGTGATGAAGAACCGGCTGGTGAACCGGAATCGGCGAGGCGGACGCGGGGCCTTTTGGTGGGCTTGGCTTCGACGGCAGGGGTGGAAGGTGAAGCGTGGGTGGGAGCGGCGACGGCCAAAGCTTGCGAGGTGATGTGGCCGGCCACTTTGGCTTTGAGCTCATGCACGATCAGTTCGGCGAGTTTGGGGCCGATCTCGGGGAGGCGTTGGAGGGCGCGGGTGTCTCGATCATGGATCGAGCGGGCGATGGAGGATGGCTCGATGGTCATGGCGCGAAGGGCACGCTTGTTGCCGAGGCCCTTGACGGTGGTGAGCAGCTCAAAAAAATCGCGTTCGGAAGGGATGGTGAAGCCGATAAGACGAGGGACGAAGCTCGATCCCTGGTTGAGCGATTCGAGATATTGCAGCGTGTGCAGCGTGATGGGGCGCATGAGCATTGAGTCTCCGCCCCACTTTCCGGAGAGCCGTTCGGCCAGAAAGGCGGGTACAAGAACTTCGTAGGCAAGGCCCCCATCGATCGTGATGAGCGCGGTGTTGGCTTCGAGCGATTCGAGGGTGCCGGTGATGCGGGCGAGCATGTTGAGCGAGGGTAGGGTCGATAACCGGGTGAAGGTACGGGTGAGAATGTGGCGCAGGTGGAGCAGCCCACACCGAAGGTGGTTCGGAGCGGCTAGCCACTGGAGAGAGGGCTGAGGGGTAACGGATACTTCAAAGGGCATTCTGGACCATTGACCCTGACGGGTCGGTGGGAGGTGACAAATGGCGCGACGAACAACGACAAGCTGTATGGTGTGGGGCGGCGTGCTGGCGGCGGCCGCGATGGTTTCGCCGGTGATGGCGCAGTGCCAGACCGATTGGTCATTGCATTTGCCTTCAACCCGCACTGATGCGGACATGGCGTTTGATTCGACCCGCGGGCGCGTGGTGATGTTTGGCGGGTTCAGCTCGCCGAGCTATCGCGGCGATACGTGGGAGAACGATGGGAACGGATGGCGTCGGGTGGCGACCACCGGACCCTCGCCAAGGCGTGGGCACAAGATGGTGTATGACGCCGCGCATCGGCGGACGTTGTTGATCGGCGGGTTTGGCTCGCCGGCGATCGGGGCGGTGGAGACGTGGGCGTGGGACGGGGCGACGTGGCGCTTGGTGGACAACCAAGGCCCGACGTTCGCGTTCACTTCGGGTGCAATGCAGGAAGCGGCCGCGGCGTATGACCCGGGTCGCGGGTGCGTGGTGATGATTCTGTCGAACGGTGAGACGTGGGAGTGGAACAACCAGACGTGGATGCGGGCGGCGACGGTTGGACCGAGCGGGGGAGCACGGCGCGGCGTTGCGCTTGCGTATGACCGGGGCTCGGCGAGGATGATTCTGTTTGGTGGTTCGGTGAGCGGCACGCCGCGTGGTGATACGTGGGCATGGGATGGTTTGTCGTGGACCGCGCTTGCGGTAACGGGCGCGCCTGCTGCGCGGAGTGATCACCGCATGGCGTATGACAGCGTTTCGCGGCGGATCATCATGTACGGTGGCGCGGCCACGGGTGGAACGCGCCTGCGCGATACGTGGACGTTCAGCGGAACGGCGTGGAACCTTCTGGTGGCGGGCACTTCGGGACCGGCGACCGTGGCGGGCGGCTCGGGGAGTTGCATGGCGTATGACTCGGCACGGAGGCGGGTGATCCTGCTGGGTGGTTCAAACGCGCCGTGGACGGATATCTGCACGTTGGAAGGCACGACGTGGAGGCAGACCAACCCTGGCCCGAGCGCGCGGAACGCGGCGGCCTCGGCGTATGACGTTGCACGGCGCAAACTGGTGCTGTTTGGCGGTCTGGGCACAGCGCGGCAGGGCGATACGTGGGAGTTTGATGGGAACACGTGGGCGCAGGTCTCGACGACGGGGCCGATGGCGAGGTCGGAGAGCGCGATGGCGTATGACCCGGTGCGTCGGCGCACGGTGTTGTTTGGTGGAACCGGCTCGGCGGGCGTGATGAGCGATACGTGGGAATGGGATGGGACTTCGTGGATTCGGATCAACGTGAGCGGGCCATCGGCGCGCGATCGACACGCGATGTGCTATGACCCGATCAGTGGGCAGGTGATGCTCGAGGGTGGATCAGTCGGCGGGAACGAGACGTGGCTGTGGGATGGCGCGGCCTGGACGCGCGTGGCCAACGGGCCGACACGCTCAAGCCATGCGATGGTGTATCACCCGGCGACGGACCTGGTGGTGCTGTATGGTGGATCGGGCGCGGGCACGGGGCAGACGGCGTGGGGATGGGATGGGGTGAACTGGATGGCCGTCGGCGGACCGGGCCCCAGCACGGCGATCGAGCACACGTTGACGCTTGAACCGATCACCGGCAACCTGGTGCTGCTCGGCCCGTCGGCGAGCGATGCGGCGACGTGGCTGTTTGACGGGCTGACGTGGCGACGCGTCTCGACACCGACGCCGGGCACACTGGGGCCACGGGCACGGAACAACCATTCGGCATGGTACGACGAGGCGCTCGGAAGTGTGTGCATGTATGGCGGAACGGTGAGCAGCAGCCCGGTGCGCGAGACGTGGTTGTACTTTGGCGTGGCCGGGCCAGCACTGGCGCGTATGGCTTCGTGGGTCGTCGCGTGCGATCAGGGGACGGCCCAGTTCAGTGTTGAAGTGGCGAATGTGGTCGGCGCAGCGCCGGTGGAAACGGTGACGTGGATCCGCAACGGGGCGGTTGTGAGCCCGGGACCGACGGGCTTCGGCTCGACGGTCGCAATAACGAGTGATGAATCGACCAGGACCTACACGCTGACCATCACGGGGACGCGCTTCCCGGACACGGGTGACTACTACTGCATTCTGACCAGTTCGTGCGGCGGGGCAACGCGCACCAACCCGGCGCGGCTGAGCATCTGCCCGGCGGACTTTGACTGCTCGGGCACGGGCTCGGGCGATGGTGTCTCGCAGCAGGACATCTTCGCGTACTTCACGGCGTATTTCGGCGGAGACATGCGGGCGGACTTCACGCGGGACGGGTTTCTTACGACGCAGGACTTCTTTGAGTATCTGACCCTGTACTTTGTTGGGTGCTGAATCAGCGTCGGGGTTTTTTGTTGAGTCGGGCATCAAGCCCGGGCGCGGCGAGGTAGAGGACCTGCTTGCCCTTTTTGGTCGTGACCATGAGGCGGAGACGGACGAGCTCATCAAGATCGGCGCGCGAGGTGGCGAGCACAATGCCGTTGGAGTTGGCATGGCTCTTGACGGTGTAGTGGGTGAGCGGGTGACGGAGGGCGTGCTCGAGGAGGAGGCGCTGGCGGAGGTTGATGTTTTTGGCGACACGGAGGAACGCGCGGCTGCGTTGGATCTTGGCCTGCTCGTGGCGAAGGCGCTCGGCGAGGCGGTCTAGGGATTGTTCGATGATGTCGAGGTGATAGAGCACGAAGTACGTGAGATCGCCTTCATCAAGCTCGCTGTCAAGAAACGCCTGCGGGTATCGCGCGTACCCCTTGCGGATCAGTTCGGAGATGGCGGTGTACTCGAAAATGTCGTAGCCGCTTCGCAGGGCAAACCAGTAGAACACGGCGCGGGCAGTTCGCCCGTTGCCGTCGCAGAAGGGGTGCTCATAGCCGATCATGAAGTGGAGGATGCAGGCCTTGACGATCGGGTGCAGGAAGTCAGGGCCGCGACTGTGGTCGGTGTTGGCAAATCGGCAGAGGGACTCAAGCCGCTGGGGCAGATCGGCCGCGGTAGGGGGCGTGAAGATTGCTTCGCCGAGATCGTCAACCACGCGGACATCTTCATCGGGACGGCGAAGCCGACCGGCCTCGTCGGGTTTCGTGAGCGTTCCGCGCGTGAGGATGGTCTGGAGTTCGATCAGCATCTCGAGGCTCAACGCATGATCAAGCCGATTCTTGATCCGCTGCATCGCCACAAAGTTATTGACGACCATGCGCTCACCAGTGGTGGCGGGTTCGCGTCCGGAGCGGAGAAGCTCGACCGCTTCCTTGCGTGTGGTCGCGGCCCCTTCGATCAGCGATGATTCGGCGGCTTCATCCATCAGGGACTTGAAGCGAAGGCGGAGACGCATGGACTCATCGCCGAGGTCGCCGGTTTCGGGCGCGAGAATCGCCGGGCCACCACCGCCGGTCGCGCGGTCAATGCGGTGAAGCGGCTCAAGGGCGTGTGGGCCGAGGCACACACAGAATGACGAAGAATCGGCCTGGAGGATCTCCAGAGATCGCCAACCAAACAGTCGTGAGCCCTTGACCATTGCCCATGCGCTTTCGGGCTTCAGGCCAAGATTACGGGCGATCGGGCGCACCTTGCGCCATGGGCAATACTCGCCGAGCAGGAGCTCAAACTCGCGCGAACCACGGAGCGGGATCGCACCGGGATCGGTACACGAGGGGAGATCCGAGAACCGTAGCGGGGGTTGTTCGCGGTCCATTGTCAGTTTCTGTCAAAAAACACGAAAATGACAATAGACTATTGTCAGCAAAAGTCAATCGCGGCGAGATTGACTTTGGTGGATCGCCAACCCCTAGCTCCCCACATTCAAAACCACCTTGATCCCCTCCCCGCTCTGCATGAGCGCGAAGCCCTTTGCGTAGTCTTCGAGGGGGAGCTGGTGGGTGATGATGTCTTCGAGTTCGAGGCGGCCGGAGAGCAGGAGCGCTTCCATCTGATACCACGTCTCGAACATGCGGCGGCCGTTGATGCCGAGGACCGTTGCGCCCTTGAAGACGACGTGGCTGGCAAGATCGAAGCTGATGGGTCGCGAGGGGATGCCCAGGAGCGCGGCCGTGCCGCCGGCGCGAAGGGCCTTGAAGCCGTCGTCGATCGCGCCCGAGTGGCCGGACATTTCGAGGAGAACATCGGGGCCGTCGCCGCGACACTGTTTGCGGCAGTCGGCCATCCAGTTGGGGTCATTGGCGCGATAGGCCTCGACCGCGCCGAGCTTGCGGGCGAGCGCGAGGCGGCGCTGGTCGATGTCGGTGACGAAGATGCGGCTGGCGCCGGCGGCCTTGGCGACGGTGACGGCCATGAGGCCGATGATGCCAACGCCCGTGATCAGCACGGTTTTCGCGCTCACACCTGCGGACATGACGGTGTGGACGGCGTTGCCGAGCGGATCAAGCACCGCGGCGATGTGGTCGGGGATGGCCTGATGCACGGGCCAGACGTTCTCTTCAGGAACGCAGACGTATTCGGCGAAGCAGCCATCGCGGTCGATGCCGATGATCCGGGTATCGCGGGCGATATGGGCGTTGCCGGTGCGCGAGTTGTAGTCGAGACCGGCGGTGATGTGGCCCTCAGCGCTCACGCGAAGGCCGGGTTGAAAGCGTGTGACCGCGGGGCCGACCTTCTCGATCACACCGACAAACTCATGACCGGTGACGATACCGACGGGGATGCGCCCCGCGGCCCAGGCATCCCACTCCCAGATGTGGCGGTCTGTGCCGCAAATCCCGGCCTTGAGGACGCGGATGAGCACATCGCGCGGTCCGGGAACAGGGATGGGGCGCGCGGGATCAAACTGAAGACCGGGACCGGCGTGGTGCTTGAAGAGCGCACGCATGGAGGGACCAGTGGTGGTAGTAGGTTTGACGGTCGGCGATGCGGACGTCGTGGGCGGCATTTTTGATGGTAGGAACTTGGGCTGAATGAAGATGCCTTTGATGATTGGTCAATGATTCAGCACGCACGAGGGCGTGGGCGAAGAGACCGAGAACCGCTTGCCGCGTCGAAGAATCTCGTGGATGTTCGCAACCCGGCATCGGGGTTGCGAGTACAAGTCGATGACCATCAGACCTTCTTCCTTCCTTGGGTGCGGTAAGGGGCGCAGGGCAGGGGTCGATGAACCGGGTTTGTCATTGCGGTTGTCGGGGTGGGGGCGGCGTTCACTGATAAGGTCTGAGTTGCCACAGGCAAGGCGGACCGGATGAGTGATCGCTGCGGCCGCAAGAGTTCGGTTCATCTTCCCCTGCCCCCCTTCCGCCCTCTACTACCCGCCGCTTGGTACTACCTGTTCCGCCAGTCTTATGGTTCGGCCCCCGGTCTTGTGCCGCCCGCTGGGTTTCTATTCGGCGGGTATTGGCATTTACGAACAAATACCTACTATTTTGGTGAATCTTTCGTCTGAACCCTTTCGTAGAGGTTTCGGCGTGCGTATCTGTATGAATGAGGCGCGTCCGATGGGTGGGTATTGCGCGTTCGACCGATAGACTATTCCTTATGACCCGAGTCGCAACGGCAACATCAGCACGGAACCTGGCGGCGGATGCCCAGGCGTTTTTCTATGTGGCCATGAAGCCTGGGGGAGGGAAGAAGTTCGGGGTTCGGCAGGCGGGGTCGGTCGCGGCCCTTTCGCAGGGGTTGCGGCTTGAGAACATGCTGCTGGTGAGCCATCGCAAGCTGCCCGCGTGGGCGGCGCGCGACAACGAGTTGACGCTGAAAGATCAGGCCGCGTTGAACGAGCAGCTTGGGCAGCTTTTGACGCGCGGTGTGCCGCTGGTCGAAGCGTTGGAAGTCGTGGCCTCAACCGTGAAGCCCGCCTCGAAGATGAAGGTCACGCGGATGCGTGAGATGGTCGCGAGCGGATCGAGCTTTGCCGATTCGTGCCGGCAGGTGGGCGGGTTTGATAACGTGACGATCGCGGTGTACAAGGGGGCGGAGCGCACGGGTGACCTGGGCGGAGCGGCCAAGGAACTCGCGATTTCGCTCCGCCGCCGGCTCGCGGTTGCGGGCAAGGCGACCACGCTGCTGATCTATCCGTGCATCGTGCTGGGCCTCTCGGTGGTGGTGGCCACGCTGATGATGATGATCATCGTGCCCATGATCGGTGAGGGCCTGGCCAAGAGTGATATCAAGCTGCCGCTGTATTCAAAGATCATCATGGGGACGGGGATCTGGATGCGCGATCACGCGCCGTGGGTGGGCGTGGGCGTGGCGCTCGCGCTTCTCGCCCTGCTGCTCGGGCGCGGGCTGGTGATCATGGGTGTGCAGCGGGCCATGCGTCGTCTGCCGGTGGTGCGCGATGTGCTGCTGGCGCAGGAGTGCGCACGGTTCTTCAGCGTGATGGGGGCGATGACGCGCACGGGCGTGCCGATCTCGGATGCGCTGGGGGTTTCCAACCAGGCCATCGCCCACCCGGGCATGCGCAAGCAACTTGAGCGTCTGCGGACGCGCCTGATCGAGGGCGGGCTTCTGCGCAACCTTATTGAAGAGGTGACGACGTTCCCCCTCTCGACGCGCCGGCTGCTGGTGGCGGCCGAACGTGCGGGCGATCTTGAGCACGCGTTCGGCACACTCGCTGGTGATATGGCCGACGAAGTGGACCGGACCTCGACACGCCTGCTGGCGGTGCTTGAACCGGTGTTGATTCTGTTGATGTTTGCGATCATCGGCTCGCTGCTGATGGCGCTGCTGCTGCCGATGTTGACGATTTCGAGCAGTATCAAGTGATGAATGGTGAGTAGTGGGTGGATTTCGTTCCTCAGGAAGCACAACTATGAAAAGCAATCAGATGAGTCGGAACCGGCGGCAAATGGCGGCCTTTACGCTGCTTGAGATGATGCTCGTGGTCGCGATCATGGGCATCCTCATGTCTGTCGCGGTGTGGAACATCGTGGGTCAGTCGGAGAAGGCCCGTGCCACCGGCACGCAGGCGACGATGCGGACGATCCAGTCCGCGCTCGATGCCTACAAGGCCGACAAGGGTTCGTTCCCACCCAATCTTGAGACCCTGGTCACCTCCAAGATGCTCAAGGACAGAATGAAGGATGCGTGGAAGCACGACATCGAGTATCGCACACCCGGCGTGAACGGGCGCGACTACTCACTTGTCAGCCCCGGTCCCGACGGGCAGGGCGGCACCGACGATGACATTGATATCTGGCGCGTGGAAGAAGAAGAGAACGCCGCGGCCAACTGACTGAGACTGAACAAGCCCGCGTGGCCCTGGCACGCGGGAGGAGCCCGGGCGATGGTGCGGCCCCGATGGATAACGAGCGCGGCATTGGCGATGGGCGTTGTCGCCGCGCTGATCCTGATTGTCGGCCTCTTTGTTGGGCCGATGCTCGCGGAGAGCATTCGTGGCGGAAATGCCGGAACGCTTCACGCGACGCGGGCGACGCTGCGAACCGTTCAAACAGCCCTTAGCGCGTACCGCGCTGAACACGGTTCGTATCCGCCGCGATTGGCAATGTTGGCGGAATCGGGCATGCTTGGGAAGCGGATCGAGGATGGTTGGCGGAAGGAGTTCGAGTATCGCACACCGGGCCTGAACGGGCGTGAGTATTCGCTGACAAGCCGGGGGCGAGATGGGCAGGCGGGGACGGATGATGATGTGGATGTTACCAGTCTGGATCGCGCGGAGTGAAGATGAACGTTGGCACCCATGACAACCCGGCGAGCGTGAACGCCATGCGGGTGCAGCGTTTGAACTCTCGCCCACGCGCTGGCCTACGCGCTGGCCTACGCGCTGGCCTACGCATTGGCCTACGAACTGGCCGCAGCGAGACCGCGGCTCCCGGGGTAACGATCCTTGAGGTCGTGCTGGCGGTGGTGATGCTGGGGCTTGTCGCGGCCTCGCTGACGGGCGCGATCTCGGCGGTTGAACTGATGAGCGGGCGCAACAAGCGGATGCTGGCGGCGTACGAGGTTGCGAATCGGCTGGTGCTCACATATCTCGATAACCCCAAGACGATGCCGGCGAGTTCGCTGCCGCTGGATTACGGGCCGTACACCTTCATGTGGGACATGGATGTCGGCGGCATGGAGATGAAGATCAACGATGCGCAGCGGCGGACGAGTGGTGCCGCGCCGCAGGCCCTTGACCGATTTGAAACCATCACGATCACGATGTACGAGGCGGAGGGTGAGGGCAAGCAGCCGCGCCCCGGTGCGGAGTTGGCGCTGCTCTCACGGATGTATGACCCGGCCGCGCCGCGCAACCCGGAGTCGATGAAGAACATCACCGACAACCTTGACGAACTGATTGGCAAACTGAGTGGCGGAGCGCGCCCATCAAGCAGCAGGAACAGGTCCAAGAGAAGCACGAGCGACGACAAGTAGACCCCAGAACAGCACGTAGAACTCAAGACGGCCACATGGCCGGCGGAACGGCGGCTTCATGAACATGCGGACAAACCTCAAACCTTCTCCCATGCGACGCGGCTTCACGCTGCTTGAGACGATGCTCGCGCTGGTGCTCGGCGCGATGATCGTGATGGCGTGCATGAGCCTTTTCCGCGTGATGGAGCGGTCGCAGGTGCGCCAGGAACTCCGGATGGATGAGAACATCATGTTCGCCCATGCCCACCGGGTGGTGGGGCGTGTGTTCCAGGGCTTGCTGATGTCGGAAGAGACGCTGGGCGAGAGGGAGATCGAGAAGCGGCTTGATGAAGATGACGCACGCAACACCGGTGACCTGGCCGATCAGCCAGACCCCGATGCCCAATCCACCCGCCTAGCCCTACAACCCGACCCAACGACAACCGGCACGATGGTGGTCGCGACCGAGCGTGGCGAGCGGCGTGTGCGCCCGCAGTCGTTCATCGTCACGGTGCGTGAATCGCCGGTGGCGGTCGGGTCAGACAAGTCGGAAGAACAGTCGATGATCGACGATGTCAAGAATGCCGTCGTGCTTCAGCGTGCACTGGCACGCACCGGGGAGCGGGTCTCGAAGGATGTTGATGCACTGGCCGCGCTGACAGATCGTGTTGGGGGAGAGTCGGGCAGAAGTGGGCGGAATGGTCGGTCATCGGAGTCCTCATCCATCGACAGCGGGCGCTCAGAGAGCCGGTCTGATGGTGGGCGCGTAGGAATGCGTGAGCGCACGCGCAGCGGTTCACGCTCAGGCGGCGGAAGATCGGTGGGCGATGCGCAGGCCCTGCTGGATGACGCACTCAGCGGAGGGCGCGCCCCTTCGGGTTCGGATGATCTGACCGCGACCGAGCGGCTGGAGGAGCAGGCTCTGAGCCGCCCTCGCGCCCCGGGCGTGCGCGGCGTGTTCGAGATTTTGCCCGATGGCATCGGCCCCGACGGCTCGGCCATTCAAGCCACCCGCCGCCGCAACACCGATCTTGCTCAGAGCAGTGATGGTCCGACGTATTCGCTCTGGTGGCGCGAGCTGCCACCGCTGGCCGCGACATCGGCGGGCCTTGATGGCGAGACCCTCGGGGGCACAACGACCGACGGTGAGACGGCTTCGGAGCGGGCGGCGGATGGTGAACGAACAACCTCGGGCAGGACTGGCTCGCGCACGGCCTCGGAGCGTGCGCGCGAGACGAGGGAACGCACGCGCGAGACGAGCAGCAATCGGGCCGCGGCCGATGCGGAACTGGTTGCGCTGGCCGCGGAGTCCGATTCATCGGGCAAGCGCGAGCTGCTGCTCTCGGGGTTGAAGACGATCCACTGGACGGCCCTTCGCGGCAAGAAACCGCGCGATAAGATCACCGCGACCTACGACAAGGAGCTGCCCGCGTACGTCGAGCTTGAGATCGAGACGGTGGGCGGGCGCAATGAGAAGTGGATGTTCGAGATTGCGTGGGTTGTGGGGGCGGAGCCGGGGAGCGAAGTGCCCGATCAGACCGACCCGCTCAACGCGATCAGCGCCAACGCGCAGAACGGCAACCTGCAAGATGGTGTTGATGCCAACCTGGGCAACGGAACGGTGAGCGATTCTCCCAGGCCGGGCCGCGATCCCGGTACCGGCACTGATCCGCGCACGGGAAAGCCCAGCACACCCACGCAGAACCCCGGTCAGGGATACACACGCGATCCGCGCAACCCGCGCACCACCACGCCAACCGACAAGCCCGGAAACCCGTCCATCAAACTCAACTCGGGCAAGCCCAACTGATGATGATGACCGTTGCCAAGACTGTTCGACCGCGACGCACGCTGAAACGGCGTCGCTCGCGCGTGCGCGGGTTTGCCCTGCCGCTGGTCATCCTGCTCACGCTCGCGGTGGGCATCGGTCTTGGGGTGCTCTTTCAGCGGCACGGGGTCGCCTCGCTCGCGGCGCGGCGTCAGGCCGACAACTACATCGAACGCCACGCCGGGCTTGGCATGCGCGAGATGGTCAGCCGGTGGATGACCACGGTTCGCGGCCGCCTGAAGGACAGTCTGGAGGAGGACGGCTTCGCGTTCAACCTCGAACTGCCCGATGGCGGGCGGATCGATGTCTCGTTCCGCGATGCTCAGGGGACGGCTCTTTCCGATTCCAGCATGTTGACCGGGCGGCGGCAGGAGATTGTGGTCCTCATGAACCACTACCTCAGCGTGCTGCCCGAAGAGCTTCGCCAACTGGCCACCCGTCGGCACGGGCCGAGCGAGATCAGCATCGATGCCGCCTCGCCGGAAGTTCTGCTCGCCCTGGCCCAGTCGATCGTCGGGCCGGACAAGGCGGACGATGTGGTGCAATCGCTCAGGCAACGTCGCGATGACCAAACTGCGGGCCGGAGCCTTTCGTCGGAGCAGGTGAGCCGCGGACTGAGCGAAGCGCGGGTCGAGCCCGAGCAGATCGCCGAGTTTCAGGCGATGCTGGTGATGCAGCCCTCACTTTGGTTTGTGACGGCCGAGTTCAAGACCTCATCAGGCCGGCTGATCGACCGCGCCGGCGGCCTGATGCTGGTCAACCCGTCGGGCAGCAACCCGTACAACCAGAACGGGCCTTTCCTGACCTGGGAAGCCCTGCCATTGGAAGAGGCGACGGATGGGCCATTCGACCGATAGCCGCTTGCTGAGTGCCCGACTGGCCGTCGAGAAGATGCTGAAGACCGGGGCGGGCGGGACCCGGGCGCGGAACTATGATTCTCTTCACGCGCGAACTGCGGGGTACGGATTGCGGCAGGAACACGATTCACAGAAGGAGCTGAGCATGGCCTCACATCGCCAACGAACCAAGGGCCGGACAAGAGCATGGCAGTTTGGCGCACTGGCGCTGGTTGCCGGTGGCGCGGCCATCGCGGTCATGCCGCTGGCCAAGCAACTCGGCCCACGTCCGATGGTCGTCGCCAAACCGACCGAGATCGGCCCTGACCAGGAAGGCACGAGCGGCCGCGGCCTCGGCGCGGATGATGCCTCGATCCTGGCCGCCTTGATGAACAGGATTGCCGGCACCGTTGAGGTCGTACACAGAGATCCGGTTGAGCCGACCGAAGAAGTGGTTGTTGAGATGGCCGTCGAAGAGCCACCCCCGCCGCCTCCGAGCGAGTGGGCGTACAAGGCCTACCTTGCAAGCCCGACGATGAAGTCGGCGATGGTGATGGTGAACGAGCAGCAGATGCTTGTGAGCGAAGGTGGGATCTACGAAGAGACCAAGGTTCTGGAAGTTCGCCCCGACCATCTGGTGGTTGAAGAGGATGGCGCACAAAGGACCATCACGCTCGCGCGTCGTGTGAGCAACGGCTTCCCGACAGATGGCCCGCGCCGGCCAGCGGTGGCGATACGCGGCGGTGTGCCCGGTGGCCAACCGGGCCAACCCGGCGCGGGGCAGAACAACGGCTTCAACCTCGGTCAGAACACGGCCGCCATGGCCGAGCAGCAGCGCCGCAACCGGCTGGCGGTCTCGCCGCCGCCCATTCCGCAGAATGGCGACGGGCAGGACGGCGCGATGGCCGAAAAGCTGCGCGAAATGATCACCTCGATGCCCGAAGAACGCCGCGACATGATGCTCAAGTCCATCAGTGATCAATCGATGGACCCGGCCAAGAGGGTGTCGCTGTTGCGCGAACTCGGGATGCCGGTCGGATTGTCGGTCGAGGATCAACACCAGTACCTGAACCAGTTGGGTGTTTCGCAGGATTCCGACCCCCGGCTGTACGAGCAGATCAAGATACAAGGCAGCGGCAAGTGAGCAAGATGGTTGTGTGCTATATCGAACGTGCGGCGGGCGGGTCGCTCGTCCGGCGCGTGCGGCTGATGAGCGCCGGGTCGGGCAACGCGCTGGTTGACCGCACCTGGAACGCGCCCGCACTGACCTCTTCGGGCGCAGGCGCAGGTGCTGGCGGTGGGTCCGGTGCTGAAACGGGCGCGACCGAGGCCGTGAGCGCGACACGCGCCGCGGCACGGTGGGTGATCGAGAACCTCGCGCAACTCGGCACACGTTCGATCGACTGCATCTGTCTTGACCCCGATGGATCGCTCTGCACATGGCTGAGTTCGCCGAGTGCCGACCCCGCCGTCATCACCGCCACGCTCATGCAGCCCGATGCCGATGATGGTTCGGGTACGGGCGGAAGCGCCGCCCGCCTGCTCGCCCTCGGTGCGGCCTCATCCAGCGGTTTCAGCCCGGGCGATGCCTCGGTGCAGGCTCTGGCAACCCTCGAACCTCCGGGCAAGGGGGGCATGGGCGGGGGCTTGCTGCGGTCGCGCCGAACCGCGGGCTCTGCTTCAATCGACGGGTATCGCGAGCGCTACGCCGTCATGGCCGTGCCCGATGCGCCGGTGCGCGTCTTTCTTGATGAACTTGATGCGCGGGGAATCGATGTTCAGCGGGTCATCAGCCTCTGGCACGCCATGGCCGCGGCGTGGGACCCCGGTGCTGAGCGCGGGTCGATCGATGATGGCGAGCGTGTGGTCGCGAGCGTCTCGCCCGCTTCGGCGATCATTCTCGTTGACCCGCTCGGTCGGCTGGTCTGGTCGTGGGCGCAGGCCGGCCAGCTTGTGGCCGGTGGGGCCATGCGGCTGAAGACCGTCCGTCGGCGTGCCGCGGGCGATGAGACCGATGACCATGGGATGGCCAAGCGTATCGGATCAACAACCAGTGCAGGCGCGGATGCGGCTGAGCAACTGGTCGTAGAGTTCACCGAGGCCGACGCGGGACGGCTGGTGGTCGATTGGCTCTCATGGAGCGCGCAGCTTGGCCACTGCCCGCAGCGCGTGGCCTGCATCGGCCCCGCACCCGCCGCCGATGCCAGCACCGGCTCGCCTGATCCGGCCTTGATCGGCCAGACCCTCGGCGCGGCCTGGCCGGGGGCAACCATCGGTGTGGGTGTTCACGCCGACCCCATCGGGGCGACGTTGCAGCGATTGGTGACCATGGCCGATCGCGGTGACGCCGACCAAACCGACGAGCGCGGCGTGGCGGTCGGTTCGGATGATCCACGGTCTGCACTGGTCGGGCTTTCGAGTCGGCCCGGGCGCGCCGACCGCAGCCTGTACACATGGATGGCTATCGGCGTGGCCGCGGCGGCGCTTTCGGTCGGCGCGATCGGTTGGCAGCTGTATGGCGCGGGTGCCGGTGCCGACACGGCGATTGCCAACATCACCAAGGCCCGCAAAGAATCTCTGGAAGGCATGAACGACATCGTGAAGGACATCGCGCTGCTCCGGGCCAACGAGGCGCGCGACACGTTGATGACCAAGTCGGATGAACTGCGCAAGCAGATCGCCGCGATAAAGCCGCCCAGGCCGTTTCTTGCCGAGCTTGCCCGCGTCTTCAAGTCGATGGAAGATCACGACGGTGTCAAGATCAACTCGATCAGCCTTGGCCCGGTGACGGGGGCGATCGACATGGTGATTCCCGAAGGTCAGACCGGCCCGGCCATCGTGCAGAACCTCGTAACGATGGATGGGGTGCTGATCAAGTGGCAGGGCAACGTGCGTGGAGTGACCAATATCGATGGCCCACGCAACTACGTGATCAGCGGCTCACTCATCCTCGATGACACGCGGCCGGGAGGGGGCAAGTGAGCACGCTCGACCAGACCATCCCGCCCTCGCTCGCCGAGCAGGCACGGCTCGAACTCAACATGGCCGCCTCGGGTTCCGAGCGCGCCAATCGCCCGAGAGGCTTCCTCTACGGCGCGATCGCCCTGCTGATCGTCGCCTCCATCTACATGCTTTTCGGGGTGCGGTTCAGATCGTCGGCGCTGGCGCGCGTCGAAGCGGCACGCCAGCAGTCGGGAAAGATCATCGAACTCGCCAACGAAACACGCGCGCTCCAGAGCAGCCTCGCCTCACGCGGCGTGGATTACAACCCGCAGATGCCCATCTTTCTTGAACAGCTCGCACGCGAGAAGCACGCCGAGCCCGCATCGGCCATCACCGAGATCGGTGTGGGCAGCTCGGTAGCCAATATGCAGCAGAAGAAGTATCGGGCCACCTTCGTCAATCAGGACCCCGAGGCCCTGCTCGCGTTCCTCAACGCCACGCAGGAATCGCCCCTCACCGCCGGCATCGAGATCTCGCGTCTTGAGGTCAAGCCGGGCGCGCCCAATGAGACGACCGGACAAGTGCTGTGGAAACTTGATGTTGACTTCAGCCGGTGGGAGCGTAAGCGGTAAACCCATCCGACAGGCATCGTCGCGCTCAAGGACCGTACACACTCAACGATTCGTCCAACAAGACCCAACGACCTTCACCATGAACCACACGATCGCAACAACGCTCATCCTCGCCGGTCTGGCGCTCACCGTCGGCTGCCAGAAGCCACGCGACTGGACCCAGCCCGAAGAGGCCACCGCCGAGTACGAGGCCCGGCAGCTTGAGAAGTCCACATCGCTTGTCCGCGATGCGCAACGGTTCGAGGCCGCAGGAAGGCCCGAAGATGCGCTGATGAAGTATGAACTCGCCATCAGCACCTATCGCGAGAACTCCATCGCGTGGCACAACGCGGGCATTCTCTACTCCAAGCAGGGCAAAAACATGCAGGCCGCCACCTGCTTCAAGACCGCCAGCGAACTTGCGCCGAGTGACCCGCGCCCACTCTACGAGCTTGGCGTGCTGTGGGATGATCTCGGCTATCTCGAAGATGCCTCGCGGTGGTATGACGAGGCGCTCCAACGCGACTCGTCGCACCAGAACTCCCTCCGTCGTTCCATCCTCGCCGACGAGCTGCGCCACAAGCTCACCCCAACAACCGCCGATCGCCTGAAGACGGCCATGTTGGCCGAGCGCGAGCCCTGGTGGATCAACCGCTTCCGACGCATTCACCAACTCATGGCCGACATTCAGCCAAACTCCTCATCCGCGCCAGACGACCTCTCGCGTCCACCGACCATTTTTGAATCGATGCGGCCATCAGAGATGTTGGGACGCCCAGCTTCCCCAGCTTCACCCGCGCCCGTCGAGCCAGCAACGCCTGTTCCTGCAACTCCTGCCCTTCCAAAATCGTGAACCGGGTGTAGACTCGAAGGGTCGAATGTCCGCACCGCACCCCAGCCGGGTGCGTATGTGCTTTGACCTGGCCCGACGATTCCTCACCCGTCTCTTGCTTCAGGAGTTCACGCTGATGCTGCCGACCCGCGCTGTTTCCAGCTGCCTGCACCGCACTCAGAGCGCGCTCATCGCCGCCTCCGCGATCTTCATCCTCGCGCCCGGCGCGGCGATGGCTCAGGATTCAACCGCCACGCTCAGCGGTTTGCCCGGCGACGCAGTGAGCGCGTATCAGGTCGGCGCGGGCAGTGAGCAGATCAACAACTACGTGGTGGACCTCGCCCCCATCACCAGCTCATGGGGCGGATCGTTCTCGCTCGGCCCGGTCGTCAAGGCAAGTCGCTCGGCCAGCGGGCAATACTTCGACCAGGTTATCGGCGCTCAGTCGGTCAGTTCGCTTTTCTCATCCGGACCACTCGCCCGCCCGAGCTACGACCTCTGGACGACGCCCGGCCAGGGTATCAACTCGACAAGCAACACCGCGCCGGCATCGAGCATCAACGCCGCCAATAGATCGGGTCGCCAGTTCGGGCTTGCGCTGATGGAGTTCGGATTCGGCAACGATGGCACGTTCGGCAATGGTGACGACGAGAGCACCGTGGTCTCGGCGCTCGTCAGCTTCCAGCGTCGTGCCCCGTCGCGCCTCTTCGTCTCGCGCATCACCGCACTGACGAACAAGCCCTCAACCGCCGGCAACGGCACCGCCTCGCTCGGGCTCGGGTCCATCGACGCGGCGGGCAATGTCCACATTCTGGCCGACAGTCAGACGATGGTCGATCCGCTCCGCCTCGCGCAGCGCGAGTATGTGCGAGTGCGTTCGGCCACCCGCAACCCTGCGGTGAACAACCAGCTCTCGGACATCGGCGGGGCCGATGCCGCACGCACCGACATCGTGCGGGCCAGCGACACGAGCATGACGACCCCGGCCATCATCCCCTCATCCATCGGCGCGGGTGGGCGTGCGGTCGCCATCGGTCTGGATTTCAAATCCGATTTCATCTTTGAGCAGGCCGCAAACACCACCCTCACCACCAAGGCCTATCTGCCCGGTGCGGCCGGTTCCAGCCGCGGCAGCCTCACCTTTGTGCCTCAGCCCTTCGCACCCGTCGCTGTCGGGTCAAACAATGCCGGCACGGGCATCAGCCTCGTGCGCACCGACAGCAACACCCGCACGCGCGGCATCAACATCTTCGGCATCAACACCGATGGCTCGGTCGATGCGACGCTGCAACTCCAACTCCCCATCATCGGCGGGCAGATGCTCGACCCGACCGACAGTTGGAACCCCGGCACCAACTTCATCGTTACACCCGCCGTACACGAGTTCACGCACTACGCAAGCCAGACACCCTTCCGTGGTGGCACAGGCCAGGTGGCCTCGGTTGTGCTGTCAACCGGCGAACTTCTCGCCGCGGCGGTGGTCACGCCCACAAGTGGGAGCATCGTCCCGCAGACCATCGACAACTACCTGGTCGTGGCGCGCGTGAGCACGGGCGGCGCCGCAACATGGACAACCGCCGCGCACACCGGCAACGCCGCGGGCGCAGCGGGCGGGCTGAGCAAGGTGATCCTCGGCGACAACGGGCTTGATGGTCTTCCCAACACCGCCGATACCGGTGAGGGCGATGGTGTTGTCGATACCGCGCCCGGCGCGTGGATCGGCCGACTGGCGAGGCTCACCGAGGTCTTCCCATCGCAGACCGCCGGCCCCAGCATCTCGTGCCCCGCGTTTGATCTGCGTGGCAACCTCTACTTCATGGCGACCGTCGCGCTCCGCACAAACGATGGATCGCTCGAGTACACATCCGCACTCCTCCGCGGCAATCGAGATACCTCCAACAACGGGTACAGGCTCGAACTGCTCGCACGCCTCGGCGATGTTCTGCCCGGGCTCAACTCGGGCACGAGCTACCAGATCCAGTTCATGGGCTTCGCCGACAACGACAGCGTGGCCAGCGGCGGCATCTTCAGCAGCAACATCGTGCAGGATGCGATTGGTGGATTGAGCGGTTCGCTCGCCGCCGCCAATGCCCAGTTCGGCAGCCCGCTCTCGCTGGGAGCACTGACCTTCCGTGCCAAGATCGTGTACGACATCGATAACGATGGGAACTACGCCGACCCCAGCAGCGGCGCGAGCAACAGCCCCGATCAGGCGTACAACGTGGCCATGGTGCTGATGCCACGTCCGATCCTCGGCGACTTCAACCTCGACGGCGCGATCAGTGTGCAGGATATCTTCGACTTCCTCGCCGCCTACTTCACCGGAGGCTCGGTCGGAGATTGGAACGGCGATGGTGCCGCCTCGGTGCAGGACATCTTCGACTTCCTCGCCGATTACTTTGGTTCATAGCCCTTTGCAGGCACGCTGTTCACTGGGCCAGTGCCGCGATGCCGCCCATGCCTTCGCCGCTGCGCCCGTCGCGGGCGGGTGTCGGACGGATGCTCGGCACCACCGTCTCAAACTTCACCGGGGCGATCAGCCCTCCGCCGCCCATCCCGCCGGTTGCTGAGGTTGCCGGGTAGCGGTAGGTACGCTCGACCCGCGCGCCGATGCGGCAGAGCTGCTCATGGGTGATCGACCCCGCCGCGCCAGCCATGGTGGAGATGAAGTTTGGCGCGCCGCGTACCTTGCTGAAGAGCTCGACCTCCGGACCCGCATCGAGCGCGCCGATCGGCCCGCTGCCGGTGAGGTATTGCTCCGGAATGTCGGTCACGTCGATGGTGATCTGATCCATGCTCACCCGCCCCACCACCGGGGCATAGAGCGTTTCGCGTCGCGCACCCTCGGTCGCGCCCGCATCGTCCGACTCTCCCCCCGACTTGCGCACCCACGCCCGACCGGTCAGGCCGACATACCCCGGCCCGCCCGTGCCCCGGCCGCCAAGCGCGCGTGGATATCCATCGGCATAGCCGACCGGCACCAGTGCGATGCGCGTCATCTTGCCATCGGCACGCCACGGTGCCCGCCATACGCTGCCATACCCAACGGGCCAACCCGCCGGAATCTCGCCGATGTGCGCGATGGTGGTTGTCCATCGCATCACCGGTTCCAATCGCGCCGCCGCCTCGCCAAACTCAAACACCGAGCGCTCATCGCTCCCGAGGTCTTCGAGCGCAAACCCCAGCATGGCCTGCCCCACACGCACCATGGTGCCGTGATAGCTGCGCGCACGGAACATCGCGCACGAGTTCGACGCGTGCAGGCTCAACTCGTGCGGCGAGACCGAGCCACCACCAGCCCCGCCACCCGCCGCGCTCGTGACCGCGGCCTTCAACACGGGCTTGATGCTCTCGACAAAGTCGCGGAAGAGCCGCGCCTGCTCGCGCGTGAACGGGCCATCGCAACACGGGCTGGCAAAGTGCGTCATGAGTCCAGAGAGCTTGGCCCGCGGCGTGGCAATCAGACGTTCAACCAGCTTTCGTGCCTGCTCGGGCATCGACCCGCCGCGCGAGAGGCCCGTATCTACCTGTACGTGCAGCGGGAGAGTCGCCCCGATTCGCACAGACATCTCCGCGAGTTGTCTCAGTTGATCATCTGAATGCAGCGTGAGGTGGATCCGCCCGCCCGTCAGGTGCCGGTAGACCGGGTCCATACGGTCGATGCCGGTCACCGGCATAAGCACCAGAATGGGCACATTGGCGACTGATTCAGCAATCACCCGCGCCTCATCGAGTGTGTAGACCGCGATCATCTCGACCCCGCCCGCCCCTCCACCAAGCCCAGCACCCCCCGTATCCCTACCACCAACCAACCTTTTGGCCATTCGTACCGCACCAAGACCGTATCCATCCTGTTTCAGCACCGCGCAGACAGCCACGGGGCCTCTGCCGCCACCGCTGGTCTTTGACCGGCCAGCGGCTGAGAGAGGGGGATCGGCAAGCACACCCCGAATGATCCCGAGGTTCCGGTCCACCGCGCTAAGGTCGATCTCTAGCCTGCTGGTCACCACAAAAACTCCGATCGCCGGATGGGTCCGGCGGAATCGCCCATCACCCCTGTATACCCATGCCTCAGACCACGGTTTGGCCGTCCGAACCGTCTTCCTTGTATCGACCCATCCGTTTCCCTACGATCAATCGCGCTCGGCGGGTTCGGCTCGACCGCGCCGGTGGCCTGTCGGCCGCCTTGCCTTTGACCCCTTCCTTCTTTTACGAAGCACGATGACCCCCCCTCCTTCTTCCCGCACATCAGCCCGATCCAAGACCCTACGCACCAAGCCCGCATCGGGCCGGTCTTCGCCAGTCAAGACGAAAGCTGCGCCTGCAAAGCCCATTGCCAAGCGCGGTGCAGCCAGCAAGAAGTCGGCGAAGCCCATCGCGAGAGCATCACCGAAGAAGTCGGCCGCCAAGGCCAGCGCACCATCGGTCAAGAAAACAAAGAGCGCGAAGTCCGCGCCAAAACCGATCACGAAGTCAACGCGATCGAAGGTCACCAAGAAGGTGGCCAAGGTCGCGCCCAGGAAGTTGCTGAACAAGCCCGCCCTCAAGAAGGTCGCGGCCAAGAAGGTTCGCACAAAGCCTTTGAGTGTTTCGCGTTCCCCCGCCGCGCGCCCCGCCGCCGCGATCATTCAACCACCCCTCCCGCGAGCATCGACACCGATGCAGACCGCGCCAGTTCAATCACCACCGATTCATCCAGCACCCATATTGCCCGCGCCCGCGGCGGCGATCTTCCATCCGCCCGCGCCCAAGGCCACCCTCGAACAGCCGCCCGCCGCCGTGCGCCCGGTCGCACCGACTCCGGCAGTCAACGCGGCACCTCCTCAACCGCGTGACCTGTACCGGCCCGAAGCGCACGCGCAGCAGCCACGTCGCGACCAACCGCCGCAGCAACAAGACCGCTCGCGCGATCAGGACCGGCGCCAGCCCGACAACCGAGGCCAAGACAACCGAGGCCAAGACAACCGAGGCCAAGACAACCGAGGCCAAGACCAGCGCGGCCAAGACAACCGAGGCCAAGACCAGCGCGGCCATGACCAGCGTTCGCACGGACAGCAGCCACAGCGACCCGATCATCGCGGGCGAGATCAACGTCAAGATGGTTCGCGCGACCAGTCTTCACGAGATCAAACTTCACGTGATCAGGGCCGCCCTTCCAACGATCGGCGTGACAACGGTCGCCCGGCGCAGAACCAGGCCGATCAGGACCGACGCGACCGCAACCGCGACCAGATCGCGTGGCGTCAGGGCGGACATCGCGATCCGACCCCGGTCGCTCCCGAGCCTGTCGCACCACCTTCGGTCGCGCCTCCAGGCACATCCGCAGGCGCGCCGCCCACCGCCGCGGCCCCCGCCGCGCCGCTTTCCGCCACCGCCGAATCCGCGGCCAAAAACCGCGAAGAGATCTTCAACAAGACCCTGACCTTTGCGCAGCTCGGCCTGCGCGATACGGTGCTCAAGGGTGTGACCGATGCCGGGTTTGAGTTCCCCACGACCATTCAGGCCCAGCTCATTCCGCTCATCCTGAGTGGCAAGGACATGCTCGGCCAAGCCAAGACGGGCACGGGCAAGACCGCCGCGTTCGGCCTGCCGCTGCTCAGCAAAGTTGAGAAGGGCATTCCCTTTCAGGCCCTCGTGCTGGTGCCGACGCGTGAGCTGGCCATCCAGGTTGCGACCGATCTCAAGGAGCTTGGCCGTTTCACCGATCTGCACATCCTGCCCGTCTACGGCGGGCAGAACGTCAGTACCCAAGCGCAGCTCCTGGCCAAGGGGCCCGAGATCATCGTCGCCACACCCGGGCGTGTGATGGACATGGCGCAGCGGAACTACCTCACCTACCGCAACATCAAGCACGTCATCCTCGACGAAGTTGATCGGATGCTCGATATCGGGTTCCGCGACGACATCCGCAAGATCCTCGGCGCGTGCCCGCGCGAGCGGCAGACGATCTTCGTCTCGGCCACCATGTCGAGCGATGTCGAGTCTCTGGCCCGCAGCTTCGCGCGTGATGCCGAGAAGATCGTCGCCTCCACCGGCTCGCTCACCGTCTCGATGGTCAAGCAGTTTCACCTGCCGGTTGCGCCGTGGGACAAGAAGCAGCTCCTGCTTCACCTGCTCACGCATGAAGAGCCCGCGCTCACGGTCGTCTTCTGCCGCACCAAGCGCACGGTCGATAACCTCGCCGAATACCTCGTGCGCAAGGGCATGGATTGCCACGCCATCCACGGCGATATGTATCAGAACAAGCGCAACAAGGTGATGGAGCAACTGCGCTCCGGCAAGCTCGAAGTGCTCATCGCCTCCGATGTCGCCTCGCGCGGGCTCGATGTCGAGGGAATCACCCACGTCATCAACTACGACCTGCCCGAAGACCCCGACCTCTATGTCCACCGCATCGGACGCACCGCCCGCGCGGGGCGCGATGGTGTGGCCTGGTCGCTCGTCACGCCCGAGCAGGGCGCGCTCCTCACGCAGATCGAGCTGCTCATCAACGCCGAGATCCCCAAGCTCGACTACCCCGACTTCAAGCCCGGTCCGCTTCCTCCCGATGTGCTACACAGTCAGCAGCAGCAGACCAAGCGCACCGAGAACGCCAAGCAGTTCAACCGCTTCGCGGCACCAGGCTCCGCCGGATTTGCCGGTCCATCAACCTCCGCGCCCGCCCCGGCACCAACGCCGGGCTCAACATCGGCACCGACCCGCTCATCAGCCCCGGCTGTTCCGACCGGACCCGATCTCACCCGCTTCCCCGGCGGCATTGTTCCGAGCCAGGCACCGCTCAAGCGCATGTTCGGCAAGGTCAAGACCGCCCGCAGCATGAAGGCGGCCATGGCCCAGAACCCGACGCCGGTGGTGACCGTGGCCACGCCCGAAGCCGCCGCAACACCACCAGCCGAGCCCGCGTAAAAGTTATCCGTCGAATAATCCCCCCACCTTCGCGCCCGCTGGGCAACAGGCGGGCCCGAACTCCGAGAAACCGGCAATCGTCCGGGGCACCGGTGCGTTCGGCCATGCGCATCGCTTCACCCACAAACCACAAAGGACCTCCATGAACACCCCACTCGCCATGCGTTTTGCCGGCGCGCTTGCCCTTGCACTCGCCTCAACCTCGCTCGCGCAGACCAAAGCACCTGCGCCGGCCCAGCCGTCGGATGAGCCCGCGCTGAAAGGTCCGGACGTGACCGATCGTCCCGCCGTCAACAAGTCGGGCAAGCCCCGCAAGAAGGCGGGCTTTGGTGGCGATGCGGTCTCGAACGGCAAGCCCAAGCCCATCGCGCCACTCTCCATGCCCGCGTTCATCAAGTCGCTCGCGGCGGTCAAGCTCACGCCCGAGCAGCAGTCGCGGGTCAACACAATCGCGGCCGAGTTCGAGTCGAACGCCGCAAAGTATCTCGCCGAGCACAAGGCCGAGATCGACCAGCTCCGCGGCAAGCTGAGCGCTGACGAGCGGGCCTCGCTCGACCGAATGCTCAGTTCGGGCCGCCCGCTCAAGCTCAGCAAGACGGGCTTTCAGGGCAAGCGCAAGGCCGCGAAGGATGCAGAGCGGCCCGAGGGTGATGAGGTGATAACCAAGCCCGCGCCCACACCGACCGATCGCGCCGACCTGACCGCGACGCGCACGCGCTTGCTCGAGATCTATACCGGTCGCCCGAGGGGGCGTGAATCTCAGGCGCAGATTCTCGCCCTGCTGACCCCGGAGCAGACCGAACTGATGAACAGCGCCCCGCGCGCTGAGAAGTCGCCCCCGGCCGCTCCGCGTCAAATCAAAAAGAGAGACGCCGCTCCCGCGAAGAAGTAATCCCTCTTCGCACGAAGCGGCGTCTTGACCGTTACGCGAGCCTATTTAGCTGCAACCGCTGAAGTAGGCCGCGAGGAAGCAGAAGATGTCGCCAACACCGATGATGCCGTTGCCATCGCAATCGGCACAGGCGATGTTGCCGCTGAAGTAGCAGCTCAGGAAGCAGAAGATGTCGCCGACGCTGATGCCGCCAAGACCATCGCAGTTGGCGTAGCAACAGGTGGTGAAGTTGCTGGATGCAGGGGGCGAAGCGCACGGTGTGCCAAAGCCCTGCCACTGGCCGAGCAAGCCGGCGCACGCGCTGGGTGTCGTCTGCACACACACGTTGCCAACACCGCCGTAGATGGGGCCGGTGCAGCACGCACCGGTCGGTTGCGGGCACGGATTGGGCACGCAGACGGTGCCGGTGCCGAGGAAGGTCTGCCCGCCGAGGTTGGGGCAGTTAAACGGTATGGTGATGGAGCAACTGCCATTGGGTGCGCAGCACGCACCCGGGCATGGCAAAGATACACACGGAACACCGTTGCCCTGATAGCTTCCACCGGCACCCACACAGATGTTGGCGGTGAGCTGCGCACACGTTCCGTTCGAGAAGCAGCACGCACCGGTCGGTTGCGGGCACGGGTTGTTTGGCAGGCACGTCACGCTGGCGATGAAGGTCTGCGGAATGATGCACGCACCGAACGAGATCGTGCACACGCCCGTGCTCGGGTCGCAGCAGACACCCGTCGGACAGACACCGATGAGGCACGCCGTGTTGGGAACCCAGAAGGAGTTTGGCGGCGTCGGGCAGTTGTTCTGGGTCGTCTGAATGCAGGTGAAGTTGGCCAGGCAGCAGGCGCCCATCGGCGGGCATGGGTTCGGGCTGCACAGCGTGTTGGGGAGGAACGTCCACCCGAACAGGCAGAAGTTGCCGCCGATTGTGCTTGCGCAGATGCCGCTGTTCGGATCGCAGCACGCACCGAAGATGCAGATGTTGGGGCTGCACGTTCCGCCCGAACTCCAACTGTTGTTGGGCGGGAGGGGGCAGTTGGCCTGCGTGGTCTGTGTGCAGTTGCCGGCCGCATCGCAGCAGGCGCCCATCGGCGGGCATGGGTTCGGGCTGCACAGCGTGTTGGGGAGGAGCGTCCACCCGACCGGGCAGAAGATGCCGCCGATCGCGCTTGTGCAGATGCCGCTGTTCGGATCGCAGCACGCACCGAAGATGCAGATGTTGGGGCTGCACGTTCCGCCCGAACTCCAACTGTTGTTGGGCGGGAGGGGGCAGTTGGCCTGCGTGGTCTGTGTGCAGTTGCCGGCCGCATCGCAGCAGGCACCAAGTGGTGTACACGGATTGGTGGGCACGCAGCTTCCGGCCGGGGTCCAACTGAGATTGGGGGGCACGGGGCAGAGGCCGAAGGTGGTGACTGTGCAGTTGCCGGCGAAGTCGCAGCACGCGCCGGTGCTCGGTCCGCAGGAAGTGGAGGCCACACAGGTCTGACCGAAGATCGGTGTGCCACCCGCGAATGTGCAGAGCGCGGGATCGGTGGGGTAGCAGAGGTTGCAGCAACAGCAGGCCGTAACCGCCGTGATACACGGGTTTGAACTGCACGTCACGTTCGGTGTGAACGAGCCGCCGAGCGCGGTGCAGATGGCCAGCGTCGTGTTGACACACTGGTTGGTCGGGCTGGCGCAGCACGCACCGAACACGAACGTGATGCAACCCGAGTTGATGCACGATGTCCCGACACCGATGAACGCTCCGCCCGTCAGCAGGCAGTTGCACTGATCGCTGATGATGCAGGTGTTGTTGTTGATGCAGCACGCGCCGGGCGGGCAGCATGGGCTTGGGCTGCACGGTGCGCCGGCCGTCCAACTGACGTTGGGCGGTATCGGGCACAACGCTTGCGTGGTCTGTGTGCAGTTGCCGTTCAGATCGCAACAGGCTCCAACGACCGGCCCGCCGCAGGGATTGGAGGGAAGACACGCCACACCCACCGGCTGAATCGTGCCGCCCGCGAAGGCGCAGAAGGCCGGATCGGCGATGAAGCATGTGCCGCAGCAGCAACACGCCTCGGTGGCGCTCGGGCAGGTCGCCGCGATGTTGCACGGGCTGAACGCGAGGAACGTGCCGCCGAGCGCGGCACAATATACGTTGGAGGTCTGCACGCACCCGCCCGTCAGGCAGCACGCGCCGGGTATCGTTGCCGGGCAGACCACCTGCCCGCAGATCGTGCCCACACCGATCCAATCGGCACCTCTGAGTATGCAATCACAGGAAGTGGTCATGATGCAGACGCCGTTGGGGTCGCAGCACGCGCCGAATGTCGCCGAGTTGCACGGTGGTGGGCATGGGTTCGGATTGCAAGTTCCGCCCGCGGTCCAACTCGAGTTGGGCGGCGCCGGGCAGGCCGCGGCCGTGGTGTAGGTGCAGTTGCCATTCGCATCACAGCACGCGCCGAGATTCACACACAGCGAGGCCGGCACGCACGTGATGCCCGGGCTTGGTGTGCCGCCGAGGAAGAGGCAGAGCTTGGGGTCGGTCGGATAGCACAGGTTGCAGCAGCAACAGGCCTGCGACGCCGTCACGCACAGGTTGAAGACACACGGCAGGTTCGCCGTGAAGGTTCCGCCGATCTGGTTGCACAGGTTCTGATCGATATTGACACACGAGAAGCTCTGCGGCAGGCAGCACGAGCCAAAAACGACCGGCGTACAGATCGCCACACTGCACACGGTGCCTGTGCCCGCGAAACTTCCACCGGTCAAGACACAGTTGCAACGGTTGTCCGGCACGCAGATGCCGTTGGGCAAGCAGCACGCGCCGACCGGGCAGGGGACGCACGGGTTCTGAGGCGTACACGAGATGTTGGGTGTCCAACTGAGGTTGGGCGGCACGGGGCAGAGCTGGGCCGTGGTCTGCGTGCAGTTGCCATTGGCATCACAGCAGGCACCGAGACTCGGTGGGCCGCACGGATTGAACGGCACGCACGTCGTGCCCACCGGCTGCACAACACCGCCCGCGTAGGTGCAGAAATTCCTGTCGGTGATGAAGCAGATGCCGCAGCAGCAGCAGGCCTCGGTCGGAGCCGGGCAGAGGGCCGCGTTGCACGTCTGGAGTGGGGCAAAGAACCCGCCCAGAGCGGCGCAGACAACGTTGGAAGTCTGAATGCACGTATTTGAGCCGCTGACACAGCACGCACCGGGAGTCGTCTGAGGACAAGTCACCTGCCCACAAACCGTGCCACTTCCAAGCCAGTTTCCGCCGCTGAGGATGCAGTCGCACGAGCTGGTCTGGAAGCACAGGATGTTGTTGCAACACGCGCCCGATGAAGGCGTTGTGCAGGGCGCGGGGCACGGGTTGGGCGTACACACACCGTTCGCAAAGAACTGCCCCGGCAGCGGACAGTTCTGCGCGTTGGATGGGATGCAGTTGCCGAGAGTATCGCAGCACGCACCGAGCGAACCGCACGGGATGAACGGGCCGCAGATCGCGCCGAAGGTGACCGTGCCGCCCGCGTAGATGCAGAAGGCCGGATCAATGTTGTAGCAGATGTTGCAGCAGCAGCACGCGGCCACCGTGCTCGTGCAGTGGCCGGGCGAGTTGCACGGAATTCCGGGGAAGAACTGACCACCAAGCCCAGCGCACGCCGAGGCGGTGGTGTCAACACACCCCGTGGCGGCGCTCAGGCAGCAGCTGCCGCTGACCGGAATGGGACAGATCGGCTGTGAACACACGCTGCCCGGACCCTGCCACTCGCCGCCGCTGAAGAGGCAGTGACACGAATCATCGAGCGTGCAGATGCCGTTGAGGTTGCAGCAAGCGCCGGGTTGGCAGGGCTGAGGAAGGCATGGGTTGGGGTTGCACGTTCCGTTGGGGAAGAAGATGTTCGGAGGCTGACACGAGAGCGCGGAGACGTTGGCCGTGCAGACCGCCGTCGCGGGGTTGCAGCAGGCACCCGTCGGCACCGGGGGGCAGAGGCCCGGCACGCAGACCTGGTTGGGCATCACCGTGCCGCCCGAATATGTGCAGACGACCGGGTCTTCCATCACGCACTTGTCGCAGCAGCAGCAGGCCTCCATCGGGCCGGTGCATTGGGTCATGAAACACGCGATGTTCGGGGAGAAGTTGCCGTTGAAGAGCGTGCACTGCGTCTGTGTGGTGTTGATGCACGAGTTGTTCGGTGGAATGCAGCAGGCACCAAACACGAACTGTGCGCAGTTCACGTTGACGCACGTGCTGCCAACACCAAAGAACCCGCCGCCCTTCGGGATGCACTCGCACGAATACGTCACCACACAGTTGATGGCGTTGAAGCAACACGCGCCAAAGCCGCACGGCGTATTGGGCGGCTGGGGCTGCGGGCATGGGTTTGGGTTGCAGGTTGTTCCGAAGAGCACGTTCCACCCGTTCGGGCAGGGCGCACCAACCGACTGCAAGCAGTTGCCCGTGACCGGATCACAACAGGCATACGAAGCCACGCACGGGTTGGGGTTGCACGTCGTGCTCGGGTCATAGATCAACGGTGCGGGGCACGGAATCGGACCGAGTGTGCAGATACCCGTGGCCGGATCGCAGCAGACACCCGTCGTAGCGCACTGCCCGGGTTGACAGACACCGCTCGATTGCGGCACGCCGCCCCCGATGATGCACAGCCTCTGATTCACCATCACACAGACATTTGAGCAACAGCACGGCTCAAGAAAATCCTGGCCGCACCCGACCATCGCGCACGTCTGCCCAGGCACGAATGCGCCCCCGACCTGATTCACGCAGACGTTCTGCGAAGCGGTGTAGCACCAGCCCGCCTGCGTGCAGCACGCACCAAAGACCACCGAAGCGCAGTTCGCGTTGGCGCACGTCACACCAAACCCGACAAACTCACCATACTGCGAAGCGCAATCGCACGTATCCGTGAAGACACACCCTCCGTTCGGCAGGCAGCACGCACCTGTCACCGGCTGCGCCGCTGCGGTGTGAACCATCATCATCAAACACATCGCGGCACACAGACGGCCAATCAGTTTCAACGTGCGGACGCAGCAAGTCATGGGCATTCTCCGTTCGAGCACCGGCACCGACACAGCAGAGGCAGATGGACTGGATCACATTGGCAACGCGGTTATCGCCATTCCCCCACTCGGAGGTATATCAGATATCGACCAAATTGTAAAGATTGTGTTCAGACTTTGTAAAGAAGGCGCGGGTTTCCATCTCACATGTTTGTGATTCATTCGTGTCACTTCGCACCTTACCCAACTTCACATTTGTTCAGCACGCACCACCCCAATCAACCACCCGAAATGGGGCCGCCCGTCTTTCGACAGGCGGCCCCCGCAGTCAATCTGCATCAATCGCATCAGCCATTGGCCGATTCTGGTGTTACGGGCATCCCTGGAAGTAGGCAGCCAGGAAGTCGAAGAGATCCTGCACGGTGAGCGTGCCGCTGCCGTTGGTGTCGGCACACAGATCGCCGTTGAAGTACGCGGCCAGGAAGTCGAAGATGTCCTGCACGCTGACGACGCCGCTGTTGTTGAAGTCGCCCTTGCAACATGGGCTGGTGTAGTTGCCCGGGGCGTTGCAGACCGTGTTGAAGCCCATGAACTCGTTGTTGGGACGGAGTGCACACGCAGAGGGTGTGAGGATGAAGCAGGCCGAACCGCAGCAGCAGGCACCGCGGCACCCATTGATCGGGCAGGGCTGGCCGGGGAAGAAGACCGATGGGGTTGAGCACTGGCTTGCCGTGGTCTGGATGCACGAGCCATCCGGACGGCAGCAGGCACCGGGGCAGGGATTAGGAGTACACGTCGTGGCTCCCACATCGGTCGTGCCCTGGGGGCAAGGGCCGAGGTTGAGGAAGCAGACGTTCACATCACAGCAAGCGCGCTGCTGCGGGCAGGTGTTGGGTGTGCAGGTTCCGCTCGGTGCGAGCGTCGAACCGGTTGGGCACTGAAGGCTGCCAAAGATGAAGCAGAGGCCGTTCGGACGGCAGCAGGCGACGAAGCACGGACTCGGCGTGCACGTCGGACCACCAAAGTAGACGCCGCCCTGAGCAGCACAGGCCGCCTGCGTGCTGAGGATGCAGAAGGTGACACCCGGCTCTTCAGGAATACAGCACGCACCGACACATGGGTTGGGGTTGCAGGTCAATGTTCCCGGATCGATCGTGCCAGCCGGGCATGGGCCGGTGAAGATGAAGCAGGCGTTGAGATCGCAGCACGCATGGGTCAGCGGGCAGGTGTTGGGTGTGCAGGTGTTGCCCGGTGCCGGAGTCGTTCCCGAGGGGCACGGACCAGCAAACGAGAAGCACGAACCATCCGTACGGCAGCAGGCACGCACACACGGATTCGGGATGCACGTCGCCGAGCCCGGATCAATGGTCCCCGCAGGGCACGGGCCAAACCAGATGAAGCATGAGGTCACATCGCAGCAGGCGCGCGACTGTGGGCATGGGTTCGGGCTGCACGAGACGCCGCCGAGGTAGGTGTTGGGCGGAACCTTGCACCGGTAGATGGTCGTGATGATGCAGGTGCCATCAGGCCGGCAGCAGGCGCCGCGGCAGGCATTGGGCGTACACGTCGCACCCGGCGCGGCGAGCATTCCCGCCGGACAGGCCGTACCGGCAAGCACGACACACGAGCCATTGGTGCGGCAGCAGGCCACACCGGGGCACGGGTTCGGATTGCACGTCGCCGACGGAACGTAGGTGTTCGGAGGCAGGCATTGGAAGATCGACGTGATGAAGCACTGCCCAGATGTGCCGCAGCACGCACCGAGGCAGGGATTGGGTGTGCAGACATTTCCGGGCGCGGCGATCAGGCCACCCGTGCATTGCACACCGGCAAGCAGAATACACGAACCATCGGTGCGGCAGCAGGCCGTCTGCACCGTGACCGGGCAGCCGATCGGGCCGCACACGCCGCCGGGCGCGGGCGTTGTGCCGGCCGGACACGCGGTACCGATGAAGTTGAAGCATGTTCCGTCCGCCTGGCAGCAGGCCACGAAGCACGGGTTCGGGGTGCAACCCGTTGCCGCCGGAATCAGGAAGCCCTGGCAGAAGACACCAAACGGAATCACGGTGCAGGTGCCATCGGGCAAACAGCAGACCTGACCGGGCTGCGGGCAGTTGTTGGGCACGCAGGTGTTGCCGGGCGCGGCCGTTGTGCCGAGCGGGCAAGAGACGCCGACGAACACGAAGCACGCGCCCGCATCGCAGCAGGCACGGAAGCACGGGTTGGGTGTGCAGCTTGTCGCACCGGCGATGATGAACCCGTTGCACTGCGCTGCGGTCGCGACCAGCGAGCAGCTTCCATCGGACTTGCAGCAGACAAACCCGGGCGGGCACTGGTTGGGTGTGCAGGTGTTGCCAGGAGCGGGCGTTGAGCCGGTAGGGCACTGGCCATTGAACATGAAGCACGAACCATCAGACCTGCAGCAGGCGCGTGTGCAGAGGTTGGGCGTGCAGATCGCGCCGGGTGTGAACGAGAGGTTCGGCGGGACCGGGCACTGCGACGGAGGGGCGATGAAGCAGAAACCATCGAGCGTGCAGCAGGCACCGGTGCATGGATCAGGGAAACAGACGTTTCCCGCGGCCGGGGTCGAGTTGGGCGGGCACGCAAGACCCACAAACAGGAAGCAGGTGCCCGTTGAATCGCAGCACGCCGTCTGAACAAAGACCGGGCAGGTATTCGGTGTGCATGTATTGCCCACGGCGGGTGAGGTGTCCGTCGGACAGATACCACCGATGAACGTGAAGCAGCTTCCATCCACGCGGCAGCAGGCCGTCTGGCATGGGTTGGGCGTGCAGGTGTTGCCCGGAGCAGGGGTAGTTCCCGCGGGGCACGCACTGCCGGTAAAGATGAAGCAGGCGTTCACATCGCAGCAGGCGATCACACATGGGTTGGGTGTGCAGATCGCGCCAGGAAAGAAGTTGACCGTTGGGCAGTTGGCCTGTGTCGTGGTAATACAGCCCGCTGCGGTGCAGCACGCACCCAGACACGGGTTCGGGTTGCAGGTCGTCACGCCTGTCAACAGGGTTCCGTTGCAATCCGCGGGTGTGGGGACCAACGTACACGAGCCATCGGGCCTGCAGCAAACCAATGGGCAAGGGTTCGGCTGGCAGGTTGTGGTGCCGGGGTCGAATGTGCCCACGGGGCAGGGGCCGGTCGTGAGGAAACAGAAATTCAGATCACAGCAGGCGTGAGTGCCACCGGGGCATGGCCCCTGCGCGCACAACTGACCGGCAAAGAACGGTACACCCTGCAAGCGGCAGAGGTCCGGGTTCGTGTCCACGCATCCACTCGGGCAGCAGCACGCGCCGCTTGCGGTGGGCGCACACGATGGCGCGATGCAGGTGCCATTGGCCACGAAGAATCCGCCAAGTGCCTGACAGTTCTGCACGTGCGTCACGACGCAGGTTGGCCCGGTGATCGCGCTCTGAAAGCAGCATTGACCAAACGGCGGCGTTGCCCCCTGCGCGCACGGGTTCGGGTTGCACGGCTGACCGGCCGCCAAAAACCAGAAACCTCGCACCTTGCACTCGCACTCGGTGAGGAGTTGACAAGTGAAGTTCGGACCACAACACGCGCCGCTCGCGCCTTGCGCCTGAGCGGGGGTTCCTGAGAGCATGGCTGCACCCAAACACAGCGCAGCAGCCCAACAGGCAACCGCTGCCAGTTTCATTCTTTTCAACATAGGACATTCTCCAAACGGCATGCAAGAAATTACCAGGGATTCGCCGCCGCGACCACACGTCGAAGCACCCACTCAGGTGTTCATTCCACACCGCGCAAATGAACAACACCCAAGCACGCCTTCCGGCGATCCTCGGGCCAGTATCAGCTCATGCGTTCGGTCTGGAGTGAACAGACAGACTTGGTCAGAAGGGCTTGGGTCACGACAACCCGGCCCGAACATCACTCCCGACAGATCCTTACAGCCCCGACATGGCGGTCTGAACTGCCGCCTTTCGTTGGAATTCCGGGAAAGCGGGTGGAAAGCGCACGGTCATCAACCACTGATGCGTCGCCCCCACCCTCCGACTGACACCGATGCTGAAAGTTTCCGGACGCCTCCCAGTGTAGTCGCCCACACCCTGCGGAAAGAGCAAGGCGTGAACGGCCCGGGCCGCGATTGACAACTCCCGACGATGCGTCTCCGCCCATTGCGGATCCAGCCGCGAGTTACGGATCAGACACGTCTTCCGATCGCGGAGCACAACGCTCGCCTCCGGGTACACTTGCCCATGCGCACACTCACCCTGGTCGCGTTGCTCACCCTTTGCTTGCTGCACGCACGCGCAGCGGCCCAGCCCGCACCTCCCGCGCCCAGCCCCGACAGCACACTCCAAACCAAGTTCTCCACCGAGACTGGCCATGTACGCATCGGCATCGTCGGCCTCGTTCACGGCCATGTCGAAGGCCTGCTCTGGCAATCCACGCAGCGGGCCGACCTCAAGATCGTCGGCATCTATGACCCCGACCGCGCCCTCTTTGACCGCCTGGCCGCCAAGTACAAGCTCGACCCCGCGCTCTACCACACCTCGCTTGCCGAGATGCTCGATGCCGCCAAGCCCGAGGCCGTCGGCGTGATGACCTCCATCAAAGACCACCGCATGGTGGCCGATGCCTGCGCCCCGCGCGGCGTTCACATGCTCTTTGAAAAGCCCCTGGCCTTCAGCAACGACGATGCACGCCACATCGCGACACTCGCCGCGAAACACGGCGTGCTGGCCCTCACCAACTACGAAACCAGTTGGTACGCCTCGCTGCGCGAAGCCAAGCGCCTCGTCGATTCCGGCGATCGTGCCCCCATTCGCAAAATGGTCTTCCGCCACGGCCACAAGGGGCCCAAAGAGATCGGCTGCTCGCCCGAGTTTCTCGCCTGGCTCACCGATCCCGCGCAAAACGGCGGCGGCGCGGTCGTCGATTTCGGCTGCTACGGCGCGGTTCTTTCGACGTGGCTCATGTGCGGCGAGCGCCCCACCAGCATCACCGCCACCACTGCCACGCTCAAGCCGTTGATCTACCCGCGCGTTGACGATGATGCCACGATCATTCTGACGTACCCCACCGCCACCGCGACCATTCAGGCTTCGTGGGTCTGGACGCACGACAACAAAGAAGCCGACATCTACACCGAGCGCGGCTCGATCCACGCTGGCAAGTGGGACGACCTTGCCGTTCGCGACGAGAACGGCCCGCTCAAGCCCATCAAGCCGAAACCCAAACCTGCGGACCTTGAGAACGAGTGGACGTATCTTCGCCAAGTCGTCCGCGGCAAGTGCGCTGTTGACCCGCTCTCGAGCCTTGAACTCAACCTTGTCGCCGTCGAGATCCTTGACGCCGCGCGTCAATCGGTGCGGACCCCGCAGCCGCGTTGAGTGGCGCGATGACCAACGAGGGCACAGTCCTCTCGATCCAGCCGAGTGCGTCGCGCAACCCGTGGAAACCGTGATGCAAACGAACACGGCCCGGGCGTGTGCCGGGGGGGGTGGGGGGTGGGCGGTGTGGGTGATGGTGTGGATGTTGAACGTGGATCGGGCGAGCGATCGGGCCGCCGCGTTCGTGCGCGCGGCATCCCACTCGCAGGATCAGGCCCGCCGCCGCCGCGTCGCAACCAGCGCGCCAAGGCCCAGCACCGCCGCCGCGCCGGGGGTCGGAACCTCTGTAATGAAGTACGCCAAGTCCGTCTGGGGCCCGAAGGTCGTCGCCACGTCGGCATAGTTCCAGATGTTCGGGCTCACGTTGTCCCCCTGGAAGTAGATGGACTGGCCGTCGTTGATCCCCGTGCCGATGCTGTTGGCACCCGTGGTCCCCGCCACGAAGCCTCCGCCGTTCGCCCCGGCGTCGCCGATACTCACCGCGAGCCAGTAGTTGCCCGGCGCGAGCGCGAAGTCCGGGACATCGAGGTCGACGCGCACGATTGGATGGTTGGGCGGGTCGCCCGGCACCTGACCAACCATAAATGGCGTGCTTGAGGTCACGGGTGCCCCGATGCCCGAGGCGACCAGCGTGCCCCCGACTCCCGGCGACATGCCCGACCGGATCTGCCAACCCGCAACGGTCACGCCCGTGATCGGCACGCCCGCAAACGACGAGTAGTAACCGCCGAGCGTGCTGACCATTCCCCCGCCAGCGTTTGTCCACACAAAGTTGTCATACGCGAACGCCTGGTATCCCGGTGTGGGCGCGTTTGTCGCCCAGTGAAACGCGGCCAGCGGTGTCGCCATGTGGGCCGCAGGATCACCGCCGTACCAGTCCGCCCCCGCGGGCGAAGCCGCAAGGGAAAGACCAGCCGTGATGGCTGCGGCACGGGCAAGAAAGGGGGCGAAGGGAAGGATGGAATGGTTCATGTTTTGCTCTCTTTGGCTCTGTCTGTCAAAGTGCCCTCGTCACGGACACCACGCCCGCAGCGGCAACGGTCGTCAAATCAAGGCCGCGCCGGTTGGAGCGGGGCCTTGGAATGGTCTTGAATCGAATCAGTTCCGCCGCCGCCGCCCGGCCAACACGACGCCCAACGCCAGCAGCGCGGCGGCTGATGGGGCTGGGATGGCGACGACGCGGAATCCGACCTGCTCGCGCTCCGTGAAGGGCGGAGGCGTGTAGGCGTTGGCGGGGGTGAGCCAGCCGGCGATGTTGTCGAACGCTCCGCCGACCAGCGGGCCGCGCACGGGGGGCGCGAAGATCGTGTCGTTCCACTCGTAGACGTTTCCGGCCATGTCGTACGTGCCGTAGAAGTTGGCGGCGTACGAGGCGACGGCCGTGGTGTTGCCGATGCCGGCGGGGACGTAGTTCGTCTGAAGGCCCGTCGGGGGCGTGTTGCTCGAGGTGGGATAGGACCAGTAGTTGTCGCTGTCGCCGCCCTGGCTTGCGGGCTGGAAGTACGCGGCCTTGTACCACTCGCTGGCGCTGGCGACGGCCCACTGCCAGCCGCCGCCGCGGGTTACGGTGTTGTTCGTGATTCCGGTGGGCGTGAGCGTGTATGCGCCGTTCTCGGTGGTGCTGTTGTCCTGCGGGCCGGTGGGCTGGCCGTTGTGCAGCCAGTTGGCGAAGCGTGTCGCGTCCCAGAAGCTCACGAAGTTGACGGGGTTGTTCGCGCGGCCTGGAACTGTCGCATAGGTGAAGGCGCCGATGAATCCTGAGCGGGTAATGCCGCCGAAGGAGCCAGCCATATTCGCGTTGTACAGGCTGTTGGTGTCGTCGTAGGCGACGTTGTTGAGAAACTCGGCGTACTGCGCGTTGGTCACCTCGGTGCTGCCGATGTTGTACGTGTACGCTACCGAGCCAAAGCCGGTGGAGTCCGCCGCGTTGCCGGGGTTGCCGATGGGCACGGTGGGGATAACGACGGCCATTGCCGACGACGCCGCAAGCCCCCCCACGGTGACGGCCGCGAACGCGGCCACGGTGATGAACTGCTTCATGGTCATGTCTCTCTTCTCGTGGCTTTCGCGTGGGAACGGCGATACTCGGTTCGTTCCAGACGGGTTATCTTATACAAAGGCGTTTGATCAGTTCCGCCGCCGCCGCCCGGCCAACACGACGCCCAACGCCAGCAGCGCGGCGGCTGATGGGGCTGGGATGGCGACGACGCGGAATCCGACGCTAAAGAACTGGCCCGCCGGGTCGCCGTCGATGGGGAAGTTGGCCGAAAGGGTGATGTCGGGGTCACCGAAGAACCCGCCGCGAATGCCGCGGAAGGATGAGCCTCCTTGGATCGATTCGTTCCATTCCCACACGTTCCCGCCCATGTCGAAGGTGCCGTAGAAGTTCGGGGCGTACGAGCCGACGGGCGTGAAGTCGCCGATGGCGTTGTTGTAGTTCGCCTGGGCGGTGGTGATGGTGTTGCTTGAGTTCGGGTAGAGCCAGAAGTCGTCGCTGTCGCCCCCCAGGCTGGCGGGCTGGTGATACGCGGCCTTGTACCACTCGGGCTCGCTGGTGACGGCCCACTGCCAGCCGGCGTTGCGGGTGATGGCGTTGGCCGCGATCCCGCCGGCGGTCAGCGTGTACGCGCCGTTTTCGGTGGTGCTGTTGCTCTGCGCTCCGGTCGGCTGGCCGTTGTGCAGCCAGTTGGCAAAGCGCGTCGAGTCCCAGAAGGAGACGAAGTTCACCGGGTGGTTCTCCCGCCCGCTGATGGTCGCGTAGGTGAACGAGCCGGGCGAGCCGGACTGCGTGATGCCGCCGAACGAACCGGCCATGTTCGTGCTGTAGAGATTGTTGGTGTCGGTCTGGGCGACGGCGGTGAGGAACGCGGTGTACTGCGCGTTGGTGACCTCGGTGGCGCCGATGTCGTAGGTATACGTCACCGAGTTGTTGCCGGGGTTGCCGATGGGGACGGTGGGGATAACGACGGCCATCGCCGACGACGCCGCAAGCCCCCCCACGGTGACGGCCGCGAACGCGGCCACGGTGATGAACTGCTTCATGGTCATGTCTCTCTCCTCATGGCTTTCGCGTGGGAACGGCGATACTCGGTTCGTTCCAGACGGGTTATCTTATACAAAGGCGTTTGATCAGTTCCGCCGCCGCCGACCGGCGAGCACGCCGCCCAGTGCCAGCAGCGCGACGGCCGATGGCGCAGGGACCTGAACGACACGAAACCCGGCTTCAGCGTTCTCGGTCGACGGGTTGAAAGTGTTGTTGCGGTAGTCGGACTCAAGGTAGTCCTCGTTGAAGAAAAGCATAAACCCACCGCCCCGCCAGCCGCGAGAGGAGCCGTTGTGGATCGCCTCGTTCCACTCCCACAGGTTCCCGCCCATGTCGAAGGTGCCGTAGAAGTTTGCGGCATACGAGCCCACGGGCCTGATGATGCTGCTGTTGTAGTTCGCCTGCGCGGTCGTGATAGAGTTGCTTGAAGTGGGGTATCTCCAGTAGTTGTCGCTGTCGCCGCCCTGGCTGGCGGGCTGGTGATATGCGGCTTTGTACCACTCGTTCTCGCTGGGGATGGCCCATTGCGCGCCCGCGTTGCGGGTGATGGTGTTGCCCGAGATGCCGCCGGGCGTGAGCGTGTACGCGCCGTCCTCGGTGGTGCTTGCATCCTGCGGGCCGGTGGGCTGGCCGTTGTGCAGCCAGTTGGCGAAGCGTGTCGCGTCCCAGAAGGAGACGAAGTTCACCGGGTGATTCTGACGCCCCGGAACGGTTGCGTAGGTGAATGCGCCGATGTTTCCCGCGCGGGTGATGCCGCCGGAGCCGCCGCCGGAGTTGATGCCCATCAATCCGTTGTACAGGCTGTTGGTGTCGTCGTAGGCGACGTTGTTGAGAAACTCGGCGTACTGCGCGTTGGTCACCTCGGTGGTGCCGATGTTGTACGTGTACGCTACAGAGCCAAAGCCCGTGGCCGGGTCCGGCGCGTTGCCGGGGTTGCCGATGGGGACGGTGGGGATAACGACGGCCATCGCCGACGACGCCGCAAGCCCCCCCACGGTGACGGCCGCGAACGCGGCCGCAGTGACAAACTGCTTCACAGACATGTCTCTCTCCTCGGGCTTTCGCCCGCTTCTGTATAACGGCCACGCGGCCGCTGTACGACTATAACCCAAGATACCCCCCCCCCCCCGATTGTCAAGGGGCATTTCAGGCGTATTGCGCTCAGGTTGCGCAGCGTGAGCTTGGGCAATCTGGGGCTTCGTTGGCTGGTAACCAGGACGAAGTGGCGGGGCGACTCTCCCCTCTACCCCACACCCCAACCACCAGCCTCAACCCAACTGGCGTCTCGGTTGGTTCCATCAACGGCATCAGCAAGAAGGGCTGGGAGTACCTGTGGGGGGAGGGGGGCGGGGGGGTGGGGGGGTGGGGGGGGGGGTCCGCTACGCCGATGCGGAGGACACGGGCTCGGGCGCGATCATCAAGAAGCCTCCCCCCCCCACCCATC
>Ga0209490_10000452_pt1 | contig 41380 bp, 30 predicted proteins | sample MAT06_FD_187209 | JGI IMG/M metagenome (GOLD analysis project Ga0209490, IMG submission 187209) | Freshwater microbial communities from Lake Fryxell liftoff mats and glacier meltwater in Antarctica - MAT-06 (SPAdes) (version 2) | ecosystem: Environmental > Aquatic > Freshwater > Ice > Liftoff...
CAACTCACGCAACTTTGCCGCCAATAAATCTGCCCGCTGGCGTTCCTGTTCTGCCCGCTGGCGTTCATGTTCCGCCCGCAGCCGCTCATATTCCGCCTGTTCCGAACTCCACAGCAGCAAATTTCCCGGGGAATCCCACCAGCGCAGCCAGTTAATAGTTTGGCCCAGCCGTTCCCCCGACCAAATCCCCAGCCACAAATCCAACTCTGGAATCCGCACCCGTCCTGACGCATCAGCAACCTGCGTTTCATAGGCTCCATTGAGCAAATACCGCACTTCCAGCTTGGGCTCGTAGGGGTCGTAAGTCACATAGGTGGGCACTTGCAGAATCTGTTCGTAGAAGTAGAGCTTGCCGTAGGGAGGAGTCGATCGCACCGACAATTCGCTGTAATCTTCATTAGACAAAAACTCCATCACCACCGATACCGGCGCACCCTCCAGATTCGGCGTGTAACTGCGGCGAATCGTGCCCTCTGCAACTCGATGCACTTGCGGCACAAAAAACCAATCCGGTGCTTTGACTACAGTCTGCTTATTTACAGTCGCTACCAGTCCAAAATTGGAACCGATCAGGGCGACAGGAGCGATCGATCCAGCGGCTCCCAGAGCATCGGTGAGAGCAGCAGCAAGCGACGGTTGTTGAATATTTTCCACAGGATCGTCCGGTAAAACAAAGTCGGCTGGTAGGGATTCCCAGGTGACAGTTAATGCTTGAGAACTGGATGGCATTTGAATTACCATGAGCTAAACTGGTGTGTATCTAGATTGTGTATGGTGATTGAGGGGGAGAGGGGGAGAGGGGGAGAGAGGGAGAGGGGGAGAAGATTTTTGATCGATCGTCGAAATATACAATTTAAATGTACAACAGCTTACATACCATTGTAGATTTTAGATTTTAGATTTTAAATTAAAAAAAGGTGTTTGTAGTGAGGACTTTAGTCCTTCTTTTTGCGGACTAAAGTCCTCACTACGAACCTTAATTAAAAATCAATAGTCAAAGGAGCTCTCGGAAACGGAATTACATCGCGAATATTCCCCATTCCCGTAATGAATTGCACCAACCGCTCAAACCCCAAACCAAAGCCAGCATGAGGCACAGTACCGTAGCGGCGCAAATCCAAATACCACCACAACTCCTCCTTATTCATACCTTGAGCTTCCATGCGCCGCTCCAACACATCCAGCCGTTCTTCCCGCTGGGAACCGCCGATAATTTCCCCAATATTCGGAGCCAAAACATCCATTGCTCGCACGGTTTTCTCGTCTTCATTTAAACGCATATAAAATGCTTTAATCCCGACTGGATAATCGCTAACAATTGTCGGCTTCTTAAACAAATCCTCAGCCAAATAGCGCTCGTGTTCCGACTGTAAATCTAAGCCCCAGCTTACTGGAAAATCAAACTTTTTGTCGGCTTTTTCCAAAAGTGCGATCGCCTCCGTGTAAGTAATCCGCTCAAACTGATTGTTAATAATATTTTCAGCCGTAGCCAAAACCGTCTGATCAATCCGCTCATTGAAAAACTCCATATCTTCCTGGCAACGCTCCAAAACGTATTTAAAAATATACTTTAAAAACGCCTCAGCCAAATCCATATCTCCCTGCAAATCGCAGAAAGCCATCTCCGGTTCAATCATCCAAAACTCAGCTAAATGTCGCGAAGTATTAGAATTTTCCGCTCTAAAAGTCGGGCCGAAAGTGTAAACATTGCCGAAAGCCATTGCCATAACTTCCGCTTCCAACTGGCCGCTAACTGTTAAATAAGCGCGCTTTCCAAAAAAGTCTTTCGCATAATCAACCTCTTGCGAATCGGTGCGCGGCACATTCTTTAAATCAAAGTTAGTAACGGCGAACATTTCCCCCGCACCTTCGCAGTCACTAGCAGCAAGAATCGGAGTGTGAACCCACAAAAAACCGCGTTCTTGAAAAAATTGATGTACCGCCGCCGAACAAGCATTGCGGACTCGAAACACAGCGCCGTGGGTGTTTGTGCGCGGCCGCAAGTGGGCGATTGTCCGCAAAAATTCCAATGAATGGCGCTTTTTTTGCAGCGGATAAGTTTGCGGGTCTGCTTCGCCGTAAACTTGTACTTGTGAAGCTTTTAATTCAATTCGCTGTCCTTTCGCCGGTGACGCTACCAGCACACCCGACACTTCTAAAGATGCACCTGTATTTAGTTGTTTGAGTACATTTTCAAAGTCTGGCAAATCGGCATTGATAACTACTTGCAAATTAGCCATCGCCGAACCGTCGTTGACTTCCACAAAAGCAAACTCTTTTAATTCGCGTTTGGTACGCACCCAACCTTGAATAGTTACAGTGTCGTCGGGTTCGCCACCGCGCAAAATTGCTGCAATTCGTTGATTTGTCATATCCACTCCCGTTTATTTAATATTATTTTGCACCATATTTCTCTCTTTTCTCTTCCTCTGCGCCCTCTGCGCCCTCTGCGGTAAAAAAATCAAAAACTATCCCGCATAGGATTTCAAAATCCAACCCAGCAAAATGCCCAGTCCCCCAAAGCGAACTGCTTGCCAAAAAGGTTGTTTTATGCTTCCCCAAGAAAACAGGCTGCTTTCTAAATTCAACTCGATAGTTTCCAATTCCTGCTCAATTTCCCGCAATTCTTTTTTGAGTTGCGGCAATGGATTTTGGCGCACAGACTGGCGCACGTCTTCGCGCCGGTGCCCGAGTTCGACTTGGCGCTGTCGATCGACCTGAATTTGAGTGTACCGTTCTTTGACTGCCGCGAGCGATCGCTCCACTGCTGCGATCGCTTCAACAAACTCACTTTCTTGCTCTTCCCGATTTAACTCTGACGGCTGTTGAGGCATTTCGATCTGCAAACCTGACAATAATAATAAAAAAAACCGATTTCCAATTAAGTTGTTATTATATGCAGTATATTTTTTAAATTCAGAAACGGCAGCCAAATCCGTATAATTGCCAATTATGCTTGAAACTACACAAACAACCCAAACTGTCAACCTCAACGAGCTGAGCACGGTAGAACTAGCCCAAGCTCTAGCCGCGCGCCTCGCCATCCCGGAAAAAGATTGGCACCGCCTCAAAGCCAACCGTTCCGCGCGGGCCGGAGAGCAAGCTGCGGCCGCTTTGGTCTTTTTGCTCAAAAAACAGCCCGAAGAAGCTCTCCCGCGCTTAAACCAAGCAGCAGGATGGCTGGATCGATCGATCTCTGCTCCTCCCTGTCCCACCCACGGCAAATAATTTTGAGTTTTGAGTCTTGAGTTTTGGCTTGATTAGTCGCTCAAAACTTAGACAATCGCGCCGCTCGATCGAGCAGCGCGATTGTGAGTTCAAAAGATTTATACTTTTTTAACTCAAAACTCACATTTTGCATTATGATCAGCTATCAATAGCCACATCCTCCAAATTCTCACTTCGAGGTTCAGCCCGGAAACGAAAAAATTTCCCAGGTCTAGCTGAGGTGAAAACTGCTGCCAAATAGCGGTGCTAGCGCAAGCGAGGAAGTCGGTAGCGACTGGGAAGTTCTTTGCACAGCCGTAACTCTGTACCTTGAGAATTCCACTCTACCCGATCGAATATTTGGTAAAGAATAAACAACCCCCTACCACATTCCTGTTCCACATGGGGGAGTGCCGATTCATCTACAACATCCTCTGCTAGGAGACTGTCGCAATCATCGGTATAAAGGTTACAACCGCAAGGGGCCTTAAAGCCAGAACCTTCATCCGATATCACCCACCAATATTGGTTTTGGACGATCGAAAAACGGACTCCAACAGTTTTACCGGGGTCTAACTTGTTACCATGCTTAGCAGCATTTACCAAAGCTTCTTGAAGCCCCAACCGCAATTCCGCTTGCCAGTGATCCGGAAGCTCTGCTAGGAGCAGATCCAAAATAGGACACAGGTATAGAGTAGAAGCGAAGCTAATCGTAATCCAATTGCGTCCGACGGGACGAGGTGAAATAGCAATCACTCAGAAAACTCCCTAACTTTCAGGTGGATAAAGTTCACACCCTGCATAGTTGGCTCCCTAGTATTCAAAATGCTAATTAATTGAGCGGCGCAGCTCTACTTCTATCTTAGAGTATCAAAGCAATTAAGAACAGCAAACAACGTCACAAAATATTCTGCGATTCTGAGAAACTTCTGCAGAGAACCATCAGTAATTTTACTTATAACTTCTCCCAGCCACGAAATTTTTGATTTCAGCTTTTGCCAACTAGCAACGCTGAGGCTAGCTGCATCCCCGAAGCCGTCAACACCTCTTGAACAAACGATCCCCACCTGGAAAAGCTCGGAAATAACTATAAAAAAGTCGATCCCTTTACCCTCGCCCATCAGGTTCGACCCTCGCAGCCCCTGGGCAAGCGCCATCGCCCAGAACTTGCTCTTGCCACCAAACAGCAAAATCATCATACCTAGGTATGTTGCAGCCAAAACCCGATTTATTCTCCCAAATGCGATCGGGCAAAATATCTCGGATTGCTGCGATCCTCACAAAATCAATATTCGTTACAAAACTTATTAATCCTGAGTACGGGCGATCGCCAGAACCCAACTCGCCCAACTTGACGAATCTTTTGCTGGCCAAAGCCCGGCGCGTTTGCAAAATTTTATAAATCTGAGCGTCGCGATACAATAGTTAAAGTAAATAATTATTTCTTTACATTATGCAAACAACCCCAGCCATCACCACAGCCCCCATCGCCGGCACTTACTGGCAGTGGCGGGGGCATTCAGTATACTACGTTCGATCCTCTTCGAGGGCTTCGCTAACGAGCGATCGGCATCCAGAACGCCCTCCCCTGCTGTTAATTCACGGTTTTGGAGCCTCCACAGACCACTGGCGCAAAAATATCAGCGGCCTGAGCCAAGACTTTGAAGTGTGGGCGATCGACCTGATCGGATTCGGGCGATCAGCAAAACCCGAAATCGAGTACAGCGGCGAGCTCTGGCGCGACCAACTCCACGACTTCATCACCAACATCATCGGCCGGCCCGCCGTACTAGCCGGCAACTCCCTCGGAGGCTACGCAGCCTTGTGTGTAGCCGCCCAGCGCCCCGAATCAGCAGCCGGACTCATATTAATCAACAGCGCCGGGCCCTTCAGCGAACCGCAGCCCGCACCCGAAGCCCCGCCCTTGCAAAAAGCCATATCTGTAATAGCTAAAACTTTATTTCAGCAAGATTGGGCAAGTTTTCTGCTGTTCCAGTACGTGCGCCAGCGATCGACAATTCGGAAAACCCTAGAAAAAGTTTATCTCGACCAAAGCGCGGTCACAGACCAATTAGTAGAAGAAATTTACCTTCCCTCTTGCGATCCGGGTGCCCCCAAAGTATTCGCTTCCGTATTCCGAACACCTCAAGGCGAAAAAATCGACGTATTGCTAAGTCAATTAAACTGCCGATTGCTAATGCTGTGGGGAGAAGGCGATCCGTGGATGAATTCTGCAGAAAGAAGCGCCAAATTTCGCAAACACTATCCGCAGTTGACAGAACACTTTATCAAAGCTGGTCACTGTCCCCACGACGAAGTACCAGAACAGATAAACGAACTGATTCGCGGATGGATAATTGACCAATAGTCGATCGCCACATAGATAATTTTCCCCTTACCATCTCCTCCCTCCGAGAGGGGGAAAATTATCCGATTTTCAGTAAAAATTTATGTGTTGTGCCAACACAAACGCGGTTAATTTCTCTCACATATTCTGAGGAGACGGAAACAATGGCCCGCAAAAAGACTCGCCGCAATTTTATATTGAGCAGTATAGCTGTTGCCAGCGGCATTGCAGGCGCTAAGGCGATCGAACAGCACGATCGGGAAATCGCAGCCGCACCCAATAACCAGGCGGCCGCCACAGTAAAAATGCCAGAACGACTGTTAGGCAAAACCGGCGTGAAAGTGCCGATTTTCGGTTTGGGGGGGGCCGGGCAAACACCGCTGTCGCAGCAGGGAAGAGAAGCAGAAGCAGCGGCGCAAATTGAACGCGCGATCAAACTAGGCATTCGCTATTTTGACACGGCGGCCGAGTACGGGCCCAGCGAAGAAAACTTAGGCAAAGTTTTGCCACCATATCGATCGCGCATATTCCTAGCCACAAAAACCTCCGCCAGAGACAGAGATGGCGCGTGGAGAGACTTAGAGCAATCGCTCAAAAGATTGAAAACCGATCGGCTAGACTTGTGGCAACTCCACCACATCTCATTCCAAACAGAATTAGACCAAATTTTTAGTACGAAAGGAGCAATAAAGGCGATCGAAGAAGCCAAACAGCAAAAAATAATTCGTTTTTCCGGCATCACCGGACACCACGAACCTGCTATCATTGTGGCCGGCTTGGAGCGCTATCCTTTCGACACAACATTAATCTCCCTCAACGCCGCCGAAAAACACCACCCGCGCTCCTTTGTTACCAGCGCTTTACCAGTCGCCAAAGCCAAAAACATTGGCGTCATAGCCATGAAAATACCAGCTTACGGCAAATTATTTCAGAACGGTGTTTTAGATGGAATGCACCAAGCAATGGGCTACACGCTTTCACTTCCCGGCGTGCACTGCTGCGTCATCGCCGCCGACTCAGTAAAGCAATTAGAAGAAAACTTCAAAGTCGCCCCAGCATTCAAACCCCTGAACAAAACAGAAATGGCAGCACTTGAAAAACGCACCGCTGCGGCTTGGCAAGAAAATACATTTTTCCGACAGTGGACTTAAACTCCCCAATCCAAAATCCCCTTTTTCCTCTGTCTTTATTGTGGTGTTTTATTGTAGTGTTTTTATTGTGGCGCGGGCGTCCCGCCCGCGAAACCAAATCCGGGTTAAGTACCCCCTTTATTTCTTAGTCTCGCGTTGCGCGGACTTTGTTTGACAAGGAGCGGTTTCAACCGCCGAATCATAAAGGGCGTGGCTACAAACCTATAACGGTTATGTTACTGAACTTGATATCATCTGCGGTGAAAATATTTCAAATCACAAAACAAGGCGAGCCAACCAGGTCGCCTTGTCCTATATCATAAATAATGCGATTTGTCAACAGCAAATAGCTACTATTTTTTCCGTTTAGCGTTATCTAACCGCCTGCGATCGCGCCACTCAACCGCAGTCAAATAAGCGACCCCGCCAGTCACGGTCAGCAGCAGTACAAAAGCCACTAAAACTAGAATATTAGCAATCGAAAATTCCACAACCCCTCTTCCTCTGATTTTACATTTTCTACTTTCGATTTTAGATGAAAAATGTTAACAATTAACAGTTGAATATTGACGGCTAACTGTTAATTGCTCACACTCCATTCAAACTGCTGGCAAATCTTCCAAAATTGTAAACCTCACATGATTGATTGCCAGAGTCCCTACGGAAACATCCTCCTTGTTCAAAGGAAGACCCCCGCTTGTGAGACTTTGAAACCGAATTCCCTTGCCAATTTCCACGTGATACCAAGCCAAACCCATAAAAAATCGCAAAGGATAAGGGCCTCTGTCTTGAATATCATCAGGATTAGATTCCATCGGCACCCAGCCAAAACCCGGAATGTAAAATTCCAGCCAAACGTGATTGAAATCTGGCTCCAGCGGCACGCCTTTTCTGTCAGCAAAAGCCGGACACTTGTAGCGGCCGATCGTGCGGCAAGCAATCCCGTTTAACCTTGCCAAAGCCAACAATACTCCAACGTACTCCCCGCAAGAACCGATGCCACGGCGCAGTACAATATCGGGAGTATCAATGTGAGGCCTAATCCCGTAAGAAAGTTGGTCGTAAACAAAATTGCGAATGCTCAGTAACTGCCTCAGAATATTAGTTTCTGTGCCAATTGAAGCCACCGCAGCCGATCGCACAATATCCGTATCCATCGCCAAATTGTCATTATCCACCAAATACCTAGCTGCAAACTCCGGCGACAGCTTCGGAATCTTTTCCACATCCCTAGGTGACAACTGATACTTAATCGATCGCACTTCCAACAAAGCCTTCCAGCCAAAAATTCGCCGTTCCCCCTTCTGCAGGCGATCGAACTTAAACACCGCCACCCGTTCCCCTTCCAGAATTTCCTCAGTAAAAGGCATTCCGATCGGCGTGATTTTCCTTACTTTTTGTCGATGAGTTTCCGAAGGCAAAGCAATCCGCCACTCCAAATTTTCGATTTCTACCTCATCGAGAGGAGACAGTTCCTCCACATAAGACATTTCTATCAAAAAACCGTTTGACAGAGCGTAGCGCTCGGCTTCATTGTAGTGAAAATACAAAGGCTGAATAAAAGTGCGATCGCGCTTCGTCAACTGAAAAGGATCTTCCGAATTCGGGTCATCCCGGATGTAAAGTTCATCCCCGGCATAAGCCACGTACAGAACCTCCTGCCCCGTTTCGGAATCCTTGTGAAAAGCCAAACCCGAAGGCGACTCAAAGGGAGTCAAAACGCTAAATTTAATCTCCCCAGTTCCCCGTTCCAAACAGTAAATAGTTTGCTCAGTCTTGTCGCAAACCCAAATTTCCTCATCCCGGACTGTGATATTTTCTACCCCTATACCGGGAGCGTAAAACCGAGTAATTTCCCGACCAGTTTTCATGTCAAAAACCAGAATATAGCCCAATCTCTGGCAAGTCACATAAAGCGTAGATTTCCAAACAGCAATCCCGTCAGCAGGATAAGAAAGTGAAACAAAATGTTCCGGTTTGAGTTCAGCGATCGCCCCGTCCCGAACTGCGCCCCGACAGCAACAAATATCCTCATCCCGCGCAAACCAGAGAGTATCTTCCGAAATAGCCAGCCCGGTTGCGCCCGCAAACTTAGCCGTTTGATAAGGATTCAAAACAGTAGTGTTGTCACTTTCTCGATCGATCTCCAATAGCAGCCCTTCGGCGCGATCGACAGCGAACAACCTATTTCCTAAAAAAGCAATGCCGTGCAGTGCCAAGACTCCGATGGGTCTTACCATCCGCAGCCCCGAAGGCTGTTTGTCCGAGAGAACAGGTGAATCGAGATTCATGCTAAATTTCTTGCCGGTATTGTACAGAAAACCTGATATGTAACTTGTAGCCGATCGCTTGAGGTTCACCAGCAAAATTGCCTAGTTTCCTGATATCCAGGACTGACGCATCAACCGGGTGTTTTTACGAAAAGACGCGTTGTACCCTCTTACTAGAGTTAAAAGAGCCCGAATATTAGTCTTTGTCAAAGTTGGGTTTAACAAGCTCAACCCAACCTGCTGCCGTGAATGGAAGTAAGTATAACTACTAAGCTACCACTGACAAACGCGACAGAGAATTCTATGTTGATCAGAGCGACCCAAATAATCGTATCTGCCTGAAGATATAAATTAAGTACAACAGATTACTATATCCGTCAAAACCTTGGATAGAATAAAACCGTGCGATAAAGTTCCTAGGTTCATCAAAAGGCAGGTTCGTCATGGCTTTGAAGTCTGCTCTAAATATCGGTACTCTTTCCTTAATTCTGTCTTTAGAGGCAGTTGCCGCCGGTAGTTTTTTAATACCAGCAGAGGCTCTCAACAGCCCCGCAAACATTGTCCAGCGCGCCTCACCACCGCAGCTACCGCTCAACTGGCAAACAGTTCAACCCCCTGAAGCCAGCGGAAGCAGACCGAACATTCAGCCAACGGGCTCCACGTGGAATAGCTTTCAACCGCCGGAGGACGGAGTACCCGGAAGGCGTGAAGGGGGAGGAACCCGCGGCTTAGAATGCCCCACGGCCACAACTGCCTTAACTGCCTTGATTCCCCAATCAACTATGGGGCAAACCATATCAGCAAAGCCGACATTTTTCTACTACCTTCCCGTAGCCCTCGACAAGACAGTTCAGTTTGAGTTAGCAGACGAAAGGGACAAAACACTATACAAAAAAAGCTTTCGCATGGTAACTAGCCGTGCAGGTGTAGTTAGCGTCAGCCTCGGCTCCGACGACAACTCGCCAGCCCTGGAAGTTGGCAAAAACTATCAATGGTACTTTACTATCAAATGCAACCCAAAAAATACAACAGATGATGTTCTCGTTTCCGGGTGGATCAACCGCACCACACTCGCCTCAACCGTGAAAACACAGTTGGATCGATCGTCCGATCTCACCAAGCTCAGCATCTTCGCCCAACAAAGTCTCTGGTACGAGTACCTGGCAACTCTAGCTCAATTGCGTATCCAGTCTCCCGGCGATGCCAGTTTAGCGATCAAGTGGTTAGCAGTGTTGAACTCAGTCGAACTCGGCAAAATAGCCCAAGAACCCTTAGTCGCAAGTGAGTTAACGCCTATCACAAGAAAATAATTCAACACCAGTTTCAAAAAAGAATGCAGCGGTAGGCAAGCTCCAAACGGTGATATAGCAATCCTAATTAATTTTCTAGATCGGAAAAACCTGAAACCCCTGCTAGGAATGAAGTCTAGCAAGACGAGCGGTCGTTATCTGTTGAGGCTCAGATCGGATTGCTATAGCCATCAGTCATTACCCAATCTAAAATCTAAAATCTCAAACCTAAAATAGTATGACTGGTGCAGCAAGTAGGAAAAACTCGGTTTCGAGCGCGGTATTTGGCAGCGCCACAGATGATTTTTGGTTGTTGCGGGTTGTTTGGTCGATCGTCCTAAATAAATTAAAATTTGTGTACTGATCAGCAGTTCGGACTTCTGGCATCTTGAAAGGCGGACTGTGGAGATTTTGATGGTCAAATTTCGCCTAATACTAAATGATAAACTAGCATAGTCAAGCAGCCGACAAACTTATTTTAGAGAAATTATTAATTATGCGCCCGAATGCAAATATTGCACTATTTCGGTTGGGGATTTCACTTCTAACTGCGCTCCCGATGGTTTGCTTTTACGCCAATAAAGCTATATCCCAAACAAACGATATTTCTCAGTTGCCCGTCGCCGCTGACAACTCAGCAGATACGGGCAATCAAGTATTAGCACTGCAAAAACTGGAAATCAACCAGAATGAAACAGCGACCAACTTAAATCAGCTTCCCGATTCCATCGAGACAAACCCTGAACCAGAAACACAATCGAACCCCGCCGAGAACAGCCAAGATGCCTGTTCCACAATCGATGAAACTGCTTGTGGTGCGGGCATCTTGCCCGAACCAACAAATCTGGTTGACAACGATCCCCAATGTCAGAACCAGCTAGATTGCAATCATGTTTTAGCCCAGAACCCACCCTCGGCGCCTCCCAACCTGCCACCGCCACCGACTCAGCCAGATCCAAATCGCGATCGATTTCTGCAACCTGCCCCGCAGCCTTCCCCAGAACCTCCCCAAGTACCGCCCACAGTAGCGCCGGGGCCGCCGTCGCCAGTTCCCCCAACGCTGCCGAATACACCAATTGAGGTGCAGAAAATTCAAGTAGTTGGCAGCACAATTTTAAGCCAAGATGAAATTAATGCCTTAGTCAACCCCTTAGAAGGCCGTTCTACCACCCTAGAACAGCTCAAACAAATCGCCGACAAAATTACCGAAATTTACCTCAATCGTGGCTACATCACTTCGAGAGCAGTCTTGCCGCCCCAAACTATCACCGCAGGGGTAGTCCAAATTCAAGTGATTGAAGGCAAGCTAGCCCGAATTGAGGTAGAAGGAACTAAAAGATTGAATCCAAGTTACATCCGCAGCCGGATTCGACTCGGTGCCGGAATGCCTTTAAGCACAGCTTCATTAGAAGACCAACTCCGGCTACTGCGAGTCGATCCTTTATTTGACAATGTAGAAGCCAGTCTGCGGGCTGGGGATAATGAAGGCGAGAGCATTCTGATCGTCCGAATCTCGGAAGCTAATCCATTTCAGCCTAGTTTCAGCATTGACAATTACTCGCCTCCCAGTGTCGGTTCCGAAAGATTGGGAGTTAGTTTGCGGCACCGCAATATAACAGGAAATGGCGACGAACTGGCAGGGGCTTATTATCGATCGCTCGGCGATTCAGATGTGTTTGATTTCAGCTATCGCGTGCCGCTAAATGCGATGAACGGCACTTTGCAATTGAGGGCGGCGCCAAACCGCAACAGTATTGTACAAGCACCTTTTAACCGTTTTGACATTTCGGGAAAATCGCATTTATTTGAATTAAGTTACCGCCAGCCGTTGCGAAGAACGCCGATCGAAGAATTTGCCTTGTCTGCCGGTTTTACTTATCAGAGAGGCAGAACTTTTCTCGGCGGCGACCCGTTTCGTTTTGGCATCGGCCCGGACTCCAATGGTGTCACCACTACGAGCGCAATTAAGCTGGGACAGGACTACATTCGCCGCGACCCGCAGGGTGCTTGGGCCGTGCGATCGCAATTTACGATCGGCACTAGCTTGTTTGATGCTACTCAAAACGAAGGTTCTGATCCCGACGGACAATTTTTGAGTTGGCTGGGTCAAGTGCAGCGAGTACAGCGATTGAATGACAAACATTTATTAATTTTGCAGGCAGACTTACAGTTGTCAGCTAATAGTTTGTTGCCTTCCCAGCAATTTGTAATTGGCGGCGGGCAATCTTTGCGCGGCTACCGCCAAAATGTCCGTTCTGGCGATAACGGCTTCAGAGTTTCCATCGAAGATCGGATTACTTTGCAGCGCGATGCTTCGGGAAATCCCAAACTTCAATTGGCTCCTTTTTTGGATGCGGGTACTGTATGGAACGTTGCGAACAATCCTAATAAATTAACAAATCAGACATTTTTAGCAGGTGTGGGTTTGGGGGTAATCTGGGAACCGATACAGCGGGTGAATCTGCGCGTAGATTACGCTTTTCCTTTGGTGAGAATTAGCGATCGGGGCGACAATCTGCAAGATAACGGCATTTACTTCAACATAATTTATACGCCATAAGGAGAGAGGGGGAAAGAGAGAAATCTTCCCTCTTCCCTCTTCCTTGTTCAACATCCGATATTAATCGCCGACTTCCCCGACAACCTCCGCAGCAGCCTGAGTTTCGAGCCAGAGTTTGAGCAGCAAGAGCTCCGCCCGATCGCCCAACACAGTCGCAAACACGCCGTCAGCCCCCTCAGACGCCTCAGAAATCCACGTACCGCGCAGAGTCACTTCTACAAAGTCAGCATCAGCAACACAAAGGTTGATCGCATCGTTGTCGTTTCGGCGGGCCTCAGATTCCAACAGAGACAGCGCCGGCAAATTCGCCGGCAACAAAAATGCCGCAGTGCTCGGTTCGACGCTGATGCTTTGACCAACTCGCATAGCCAGCACAACTCGCAGCGCCACTAACTGTTCGGGAGATTGAGCCAAACGCTCCAGGTTAAAGCCCGTTTCAGTGTAAGTCAACTTCAGCATATTGACAGCCCTAAATTTGGAATTGAAAATTTGTTAGTAGTCAGTTGTCAGTTGTCAGTTGTCAGTTGACAACTGTCAACTGTCAACTGCCCTATTCCCCAATTTGGTATTCGTGCCAAAAAAGTTCGGCAAAAGCAACAGTGGGGTGTATAGGAGCCTTCGGCTTAGTTCGCAGAGTCATTCCAGCTTCTACGGGAGTTCGATCGCCCTTACGAGAGTTGCACCGTTCGCAAGCAGTCACCACGTTGTCCCAAGTATGCGAGCCGCCCTTCGATCGAGGCATCACGTGATCCAGCGTCAAATGCCGATTGCTACCGCAGTATTGACAAGAATGAACGTCGCGGCGCAGAACTTCCCGGCGATTGACCGGGGGCACTTTCCAAAGACGTTCCCTGTTACCAAAAGTCAAGCGGATTTGTTCAGGTACGTGGATGCTGGTGCTGGGCGATCGTACCAGCCAGCCGTTGCCAATGCTAAAATCCAGAGGTTCAGCCTTGCCTGTTACTAAAAGTACGATCGCCCGTTTGATGTTGACACGGCTCATTGGTAGGTAATTCTGAGAAAACACCACCACAGATTGCCTCAATACATCAGTTACTACGGTCACGGCTTGCTCCTCCTCATTTGGATTTTAGATTTTAGATTTTAGATTTTAGATTTTAGATTTGGGATTTGGGATTTGGAATTTTCGGTGCAACGCCCGCATTGGCTATATCTAGTTTTTGCGAGTTCCCCAAGCCTTTGGGAATTTCTCAAATATCCAATCAAATGCCCCCGCTTCTCTTACTTAGAAGCGGGGGCCAGAAAAACTGCTAAAGGCAAATTTTTATCCTGTGTTGGTACAGTCGTTTAGCTGTACCTCCCGCTTCGTGTATCTCGATCTGGCTGTGCCACTTGCAGACCGTCCCGGTCTACCTCGTTGTAATGAATTTCTGCAATTTGTCCTAATCCACTATAACCGCGTTTGTTTAGGCCCAAGCCCGCCCACGAGGTCGCTGCGACAGTCGCAAAACCCGTCCTAAAGAAGTGCCGTAACGACTCGGAGTGACCCGTGGAGCGATCGCAATTCAGTTGATAGGTGGAGTAGGTGGGGAGAAATTTCACTGTAGGCAGAAGGTGGTTAAGAGGCTTTCAATCTAGCTGTAAACATACTACACTGATATTACACACATGTCCACCCGTCACGGAGAAAAAATTATGCATACCCTACCTAGAACCTCAACCACCGAAATGGAAGTCACCAGCATTCGACTCGAAAGAGAACTCAAAGAGAGACTTAAAGAGCTCGCAGGCAATCAAGGCTATCAAGCTTTGATTCGAGATTTGCTCTGGAATTACGTGCAGCAGAAGTCTGGAGAGTATCGGCAGATGTTTTCTCGATCGGATATTCGAGCCAGCATTAATGCCACAGCACAGCAGGAGGAACGCTGCGCGCTTACAGGAGAGTTGATCCGACCGGGTGGGCCGATGTTATTAGGCCTGACGATTCACGGCGAGATGGTGCCGCTGAGTATGGGGAGTATGGCTGGATAAACCAGTTTACCGAAAATTTGTGAGAGCGATCGGCCTGGGGTGAAGGCCCCAGGCGCTGAAGATCATTCTATTTTAGATTTTAGATTTTAGATTTTAGATTTTAGATTTGGGAATGACTTATGAGATAAAGGTTTGGAGGTTGCCTAGAATTGCATTTTTTTGTGAACAGGTATAAAAATACTTCGGACAGTTGTTGAGTGCCAACCGTAGAATAAGGATTTCAAGGCGATGTGGCAATCGAACTACCAACTGACATCTTGCACCATTTTCAATAAGCTTTTTATGGGCGGGATCTCCTGCCCAACCCCTACTCCCCACAAGAAATTGCACTTGTTGTGGAACAGGCCGGAAAGCCTGTTCTTGAGAATGATGCAAGATGTGAGCTACCAACGAAAAATCTAAGGTTTCAGATTACGAACTAAAAACAGTCCGGGCTATTGGTATAAAATCCTGCAGTATTTAAACAATATCTATTTAACGAACCACGAAGACGGGTTCGGCGAAGCCGTTGCCGTAGGGTAGAGCACGAAGAAAGATAGAGAAGAAGATGGGTAATGTTAGCGGTTCGCAATTCTGGTAACGCAGCTCCGGATGCTCCAAAAGGCGCGGGTTAATGCTAAACTTTCCATCGGGCGTGCCGAACAGACGATCGTACATTTGATGAAAAAAATTAAAGTAATGCTGAAAAACCGCTACTTGACTGCTGTAAGTTCGATCGCCCTTCTCACAATTATTGCCGGATGTGCAGCTACTGAATCACCTCAACTTGCACCTCCCTCTCCTGTAGCTGAATCTTCCCCGCCGCCAGTTAAACCAAGTCAGCCTCAGCCCTTAATAGTCTCTGCTACCAATCCCGAAACCCCCACAAATACCAAAATCCAGCAATATCTCAACGGCTTGACAGCCCAAGGTTTTGCCAAAGAAGACCAAGGCGTCTGGATGCAATCTGGCAATACTTTGCTAGCCAATCATCAAGGTACAGTTCCTCTGTCAGCCGCTTCTATTACCAAAGTAGCAACATCTCTCGTCGCGCTGCAACAATTCGGGCCGGAACATCAATTTATTACCTTAATTGGTACAACAGGAAAAATAGAAAACGGCGTATTAAAAGGTGATTTAATTGTACAGGGAAACGCCGATCCTTTGTTTGTTTGGGAAGAGGCGATCGCCCTTGGTAACGCCTTAAATCAAAAAGGCATCAAGCGAGTCAGTGGCAATTTGATAATTGTCGATAAGTTTTACATGAACTTTGAACTTGATCCAGTCAAATCGGGAGAATTGCTCAAACAAGGATTGAACAGTCAAATCTGGCCCAGCGAAGCCGCCGCCCAGTATCAAACCCTGCCTCCAAATACGCCGAAACCCCAAATAGCAATTGAGGGGACTGTAAAAGTTTTGCCAGCATCTCCCAATGACGTGCAGCCTTTAGTCAAACATTATTCTTTGCCCCTTGCTGAACTGATCAAAAAAATGAATCAGTACAGCAACAATCTCATGGCAGATATGCTAGCTGATACTGTCGGCGGCGCCAAAACAGTCGCGCAAAAAGCAGCAGCAGCAACCGGAGTTCCGCCCGCAGAAATTCAACTCGTCAACGGTTCGGGATTGAGCGAAGAAAATCTCATTTCTCCCCGGGCTGCTTGCGCGTTATTTATAGCTTTAGAACGCTATCTTCAACCTTACAGCATGACAGTTGCGGATGTCTTAACTGTAGTTGGGAAAGATCAAGGAATACTATCAGAACGGTCGCTTCCCCAATTAGCAGTGGTCAAATCTGGCACATTGGATAATGTTAGCGCTTTGGGCGGAGCCCTGCCCACTCAAAAACAAGAAACTGTGTGGTTTGTGATTATGAATCGTGGGGCAAATGTCGAGACATTTCGCACTCAGCAAGAGGTTTTGCTGAAAAGCTTTTTGAATGAGTGGGGAAGTGTTCAAGTTTCGCCGCCAGAATTAACGCCAAATCCTGCTAGAAATAGTAAGGTATCTCGCAGCGAAATTGTCAATTAATCGGGTTTGTAGTAAGGACTTTAGTCCTTGATTTTTAAGTAGCGTAAGGTGCGCCACAAGCACCTAGCCCGCTCAGGAGTGCGATCCTCTTCGAGGGCTGCGCTAACCACGGATTTGCCTCATTCTAGGTGTTGACGATCGGCAATAAACAAGATTTATTACCGATCGGCCAATTCCGAGGAGTGCCCTATTTACGAAGGTGATGAAACACTCTAAGGATAGAAATACCCGATTATTATTCCCATAAAACTGCTCTGTCTCTACAGCTTGCGAAAATAGCCGTTGGAATACTCACAAGCATAGAGTACAGAGACTTTTTCAGGCTTGTCTTCAAAAAACTCGTCACAAGCACGTTGTACACCAGGCGATTTGAAGGGCTCAGCAGTATATGGACGTGAAAACACCTTTTCATCATAATAAATGCCAAATAAGCAAATAGCTCCGGGCGTTAGACGCTCGTACACATAGGGCAGTACATATTTAGTAGAGCTATATATATCGCCGTCCACAATTGCAAAGCTTATCTGATCTGGAAGACAGGAAGGAACAGTATCCTCGAACCATCCTTTATGAATATGTGGTAGCTCCAGTCCAACATCGGAAAAATTCTTTTTGAATCTGTCGAGTTTAGCTGTCATCGAACCTTGAGCGTATACTCCATCTTTAATATCGTCTTCTTGTAGTTTTGGAAGCCCTTCAAAGCTGTCAAACACATGAAATTGTTTCTCCGGTGCATACTCCTTCAGAACTTTTTGGATCACAATGGAGCTTTCGCCAGCATTACAACCGACTTCGACAACATCACCAGATACTTTGTATGCTGCTGTTTGGCTTGCTAAATGAAAAATATTCATTCGAGCTTCTACATTTGCCATGCCAGGCGTTTTTGGAATAACTTGACCGTTCAAGCGAAATTTATTCAATAGCCGATTAGCCAAACGATGGCGTTTGCGTGGAGTCCGGTGATCCCAATCAAAATAATTTGCAATGAAAGTATTGTTCATGTCGTTTGCTAGATGAAATTGTGAATAGTGGTTTAGAGGATGGATGACTTCACTTAGAATCCTTGCGTCAGCAGCATAGCGGTGGAACCAAATTACATAGTTTTGAAGAGCGGTGGAAGAAACATTTTGGAATCTGCTAATAGCAATGACTTTAAATAGAAGAAATGAAAATCCTCTGTTTGCAAAGAAGTTGAGGAACACTCACTTCATTGAGACTAGAGATAGAGTAACGAAAGAAAATGTTGCTATCTGAGATACTCCAAATTAGTTTACTTCTCTAGAATTGCACGCAATTATGAAATCAGGATGAAATGCCGATCGCTGCAAAGCATGAAATCATCTCCTTTTCAGAAGAAAGAGGCAATTACTTCAATTCACATTTCAGGTAAAGCCTGATGATCGGTAGGTTCTCACGTTTTGTCAAGGTAAATTATGACGACCAGCCCGCTCAGGAGTGCCATCAAGGAGTTGCGTTATCCCAGGGGTAGGCGATCGGCAATAAACCTAGTTTATTGGTAATCAGTTGTTAAAAGAATGGGGAGTTTTCCTTTTTAACTCCGCAATTGAATTTAGCCAACTGTGGCATCCTCGTTTTTTGCAATGGATTAGGGCTAGATTATTCGGGCATCTATTTATGGGTAGCAGCTTTGCTTGCGAGGATTTTATCGGCTATATTTTGGGATGTATTGTGGAGTGGGTTTTGGTGGTTTGTCTGAAGCATAAAATCCTGAAAAGATACCAAAAATCATAACAGGTTCGTAGTAAGGGCTTTAGTCCTTTCTGTTGATAACCTCACATATCACCTTTATCTGGGATCGATCGCCCTAGCGACTACAATGCCGATCGCACTTTCGACTCTGCTAATATATCTTTGCAAGTCGTAAGCAACTGTCACAGCCCCAGCCGGCGAAGCGTGAATTAAACCCAGATTCCCGTCTGCATTCCTGTATACAAAACCAGTGTGGGTGACATCCAATCCTTTAACATCCGTGGCTACCGCTACAATATCCCCTGGTTTTAACTGAGAATAAACACTTTTTATCCGATTTGTCGGGATGTAATTAACAGTAGTTTTGGCTAATTCTGCTTCTTGGTTGACTATGCACTGATAAGTCGCTTCGTCTTTGACCATTTGCGGGTAACTGCTGCGGTGCTGGCTCATGAAATTTAGTGTTTTCTTCATGGGCACTCCGCCCAATTGAGCAGTGATATTTTCTACAGTTTGCCGTTTTTGATTGTCGTTAATCCATTCAGAAAAATAGTGCAGGCGGCTGCAATAACCGTTCATTTTACCGTTTAAATACCGCTGTTCTTCTATGCGATTGACAAAATTTTGGTAGTCGTAATCTTTTACTGCTACGCCCCGCGAAATAGCCAAAACGGTTTCGACAAACAAAACGCAATCAAATTTATTCAAAGTTACGATCAACTTTTCTTCGCCGGATTTGTCCAGCAAACCCTCGGCGTAGGGCTTTCCTAGGAAGTTATCGGCGATCGCCTGTAGGATTTCTCCGATCGGGCGATCGTGCAAATTTTGTTGTTTTGCATACTGTACAACCTTTTCAAAACGTGCTATGTCTTCTGGTTGTGCAACGGTTTCTCTCTCCGTATTATTGGAGTCAGGTCGTCTTGCCAGCACCTCCAGCAATTGGGAATAGGAAATTTCAGGTAAATTGTTGAAGTCCCACAACATACTCGGAAAACTGGAAACAGTTTGCTTGTTTGTTATTTCCAGATTTTCGCTTTCTCCCGTCAAGGAAAACGCTACATCCGCGCCCTGTCCTGCTGTTTGTCGATCGACAACATATCCCGTAGCAGATTGAGACTGAAATGCCCAAACATCAGGTATCAAAGAATTATTCACGCCGACGATCGCAAATCCCAAAACAGCCAGACTCCAAAAATTTCTCATGTTTTTCAAAGGATTTTGCTTCAACTCAGTGCTATCCTGAAAATTTTACAATTACTAGAAGTCTCAATCAGCCTAGTAGACAGATAAAATTGGCAACAGCGGACTCGATCGACACCCTTGTCATTTAGACGCCGCCCTATTATAAACTGATCGTGCGAGTTTGATACCACAACACTGTAATGCAAGTAGACCGCCGACGCAGCCCAATCGGGCCCCAACGCCCAATCCAGCCCCGACGCCAAAGCAGCGAGCGTCCAGTCAAGTCCCGACGCCAAAGCAGGGAGCGTCCAGTCCCATCTCGTCGCCCAATCCAGACCCGACGCCCAATAGACTTGTTGCAAAAGTCGCTCTCAATTCTGGAAATTATCTGCGTTAATCTGCGTTCATCTGCCTTGTATCTGCGGTTGACCGATCGAGCAAAGATTCATGCAAGAGGTATAATCCAATCCCGACGCCAAAGCAGCCAGCGCCCAGTCCCGTCTCGTCGCCAAAGCAGCGAAGGCCCAGTCCCGTCTCGTCGCCGAGTGAGGACGAAATTTTCTCGGCTAAAATACCGTAACATTTTGTGTTTAATTGCCGGGGCGATCGCGTTTTTTTGGCTCGTCACAATGCCCTTCAGAATTCGCCGTCCCCCAGAACCGCCAGTCATCTTGGCTCAACAGGCCGTCTCGCCTCAAGAAACACTCTCGCCTCCGACAATTGAACCATCGGAAAATTTAGCCGATAGTCAAAGCGAGCCTACCTTTAGCTACAACATCAAAACACCTCCCAATCCCGTTTACTCTCAAGAATTGCAAGGGATTGTTGATGAATCTGTGAAAATTGCAACCAGCAAAGGATTGCCTGCAGAACGGCTATCAATTACCTTATTTGATGTCAGCAATTCCAAAACTCACACCTTTGCCGGATATCAAAATCAAAGTCTCAGATTTCCCGCTAGCGTTGCCAAGTTATTTTGGATGGCAGCCTTTTACTCAGCCATAGAAAAAGGCATAATTACGCAAAAAGAATCAGCCTTCAAAAACGATCTAGAACAAATGATTGGCATCTCCAACAACGATGCTGCCAGCAGGCTTTTAGACAAAATCACAGATACAAAATCCGGGGGCAGGCTCGCCGGAGAAGAGTTGCAAACATGGCTGAAAAAGCGCAATCAAATTAACTCCTTTTTCCAGTCAGCCGGCTACAATGATCTTCGTATAACCACCAAAAATTATCCCATATACTATTTGAGGCAAGAAGGTCCAATCGGTCGCGACTTGCAATTGCGGGGCGATGCTTCCCAGCCGATTCGCAATCAAGTAACTACCGACCAAGCCGCCCGATTAATATACGAAATCTATACTAGGCAAGCGGTTTCTAGCGTCGCGAGCCGCAAAATGGCTTACTTGCTGACTAGAGACTTAGACCCCAAGGCCTGGAAAAATGACCCCAGCAATTCGATACAAGGATTTCTCGGCGAATCTTTACCAACTAATATTTATTTTGGTTCCAAAGTAGGCTATACTTCCAAATCCCGCAGCGAAGCGGCATTTGTGAGAACTTTAGACGATCGCGCGATTTATATCTTAGTTGTTTTTGCAGACGATCCGGCTTACGTCAAGGACGAAACAGCATTTCCGGCCATTTCCCGATACGTTTTCGATCGGCTAAACGCTCGTGGCCCCATCACTTTGCAGTGATATGGAGTAGGGCGGGTTGACTGTTGACTGTTGACTGTTGACTGTTAGTCGAAAAGTTGACTGTTGACTGTTGACTGTTGGCTGTTAGTCGAAAAACTGAAGGATGGTTGATATCAAATCCGGTTGCATCGGAATTATTCATCTCTCTGTTCTCTTTCTCTGTTTTTTCGGCGTCAAGAGTGGTTTAATTATTCCAATGCAACCGGATTTGATATGAGTGTTGAATGTTGACTCGATTTTACAATTCCGGCGCACTCAGAAGTGATATTACGCACAAACAACGGTTTCTGCCAAAAATGGGTACTGACGACCACAAAAACCAATTTCTTGACCACAAATCTAGGCTTTTAGGTAAAACCCGCAGCAAGAAACCCGGTTTGTTATATCCTGTGAGCAAGCCCTAACTCTAAACAATGAGTTAAACAATTGATTTACCGGACACAATTTAACTGGGGCGAAAGGATTCGAACCTCTGAATGGCTGGACCAAAACCAGCTGCCTTACCACTTGGCGACGCCCCAACGTCTCAACATTTACTATACTAACACCCAGACACGGGAATCTGTCAAGCACTTTGACAATAAAATTTATAAAATGTTTTTGGAACCGATCGCCCGCAGGTTTATTCTTTGATCGCAGGGGGGCGAACTACCGGGATTTCAATCCTGAAATCAGCTCCCTGTCCCGGTTTCGAGATACAGTTCAAGCTTCCTCCGTGTTTTTCCACCACAATCTGGTAGCTGATAGACAAGCCGAGCCCCGTACCCTTGCCCACAGGTTTAGTGGTAAAGAAAGGGTCAAACAAGTGGCATTTAGCTTTTTCGGCCAATCCCGGCCCGCTGTCTTGAATCCGAATCACCACAACTTGAGGGCTCGACTTTCCTGACTCACCAGCCTCCGAGTTTGGGGCCACCACCGCCGTCGAGATTTTGATCGTCTTGGGTGGGGGCTGATTTTCCAAAGAGTCGATCGCATTCGCCAAAATATTCATAAATACTTGGTTGAGTTGTCCGGGATAGCACTCTACCTTCGGCAAGTTGCCGTAGTCTTTAATTACCTCAATTCCCGGTATTAGCCCGTTTGACTTCAAGCGGCTCTGCAAAATCAGCAGCGTGCTGTCAATCCCTTCGTGAATGTCCACCCGCTTCATCTCGGCTTCGTCGTGCCGCGCAAAGTTCCGCAGAGACAGGACAATTTGGCGGATGCGTTCGGTTCCCATCTCTATTGAAGACAGAATTTTCAGCAAATCCGGCGCTATGAAATCAACATCGATTTCTTCGTTTTTGTCGAGTATTTCGGGGCAAGGCTCGGGGTAATGCTTTTGATACAAGTGCAGTAAATCAAGCAGATTTTTCATGTACTGCTTGCAATAAGTCAAGTTGCCGTAAATAAAATTAACTGGATTGTTAATTTCGTGGGCGACGCCGGCGACCATTAGACCGAGAGAGGACATTTTTTCGTTTTGGATGAGCTGAGCTTCTTTCTGCTGCAACTGCTGCAAAGTTTCCGTCAGTTGGCGGGCTTGGGTTTGAGCGGCTAAGGCTGCCGCCCGGGTTTGGGCGTAGAGTTCGGCTTGGTCGATCGCGATCGCCAGTTGATCAACCACCGCTTGCAGCAACTCCACTTCGCTCGTCGCCCAGGAACGGTGGCTGCTGTAATGGTTACAAACTACAGCACCCATTTGACCGGAGCGAGTCTTGAGCGGCAGCAGCAGGTTAGAAACAATGCCGAGACTGGTCAAAAAAGCTCGCGTGGGTGGTTCTATGCAGAGTGCTGTGGCAGCGTCCCCGATCCGGAGCGTTTGGCGGTGGCAAATTTTCTCGGCCAGCAGCGTTACTTGTTCGATCGGGTATTCTGTAAGCCGCTCTTTGAGTTCGGGATTTGCCGCCTCGTGGGTGATTGCAAAGCTTGGCTGCCCGTCTCGCGAGATGGAATACCACAAAAAGTAACATTGGTCAACCTGCAACAAGCTGCGAATTTCGTTGACAGCCGTATCTAAAATTTTGTCGAGGTCGAGGGAATTCCGCATCTGGCTGGCGAGACCGAAGAGCAGGCCTTCCCGGCGGCTCAACAATTCTTCTCGGGCCGTGATGCGATCGATCGCCACGGCGATGGCGTTAGCCATGCAGCCCAGAACTTCTAGCGCTCCCTCGCTTACCAAAGCGCTACTGCACAGAGCCAGCACTCCCACCAGCCGCTCCTCCACTATCAGCGGATAGGCAATGGCGCAGAGAGACGGGTTTGACAGTAGGCATACAGGAGCCGTTTGGAGTTTTCCCGGTTCTGCTCGCACCCAATCTTCTATTTCCCGTTCCCACCCTTCGGTGCTGAGTCCTGAATCTGCCTGCAATTCTAACTGCTCTGTCTGCGGGTTGAACGTCCAGATACTCGCCTCTTTGGCGTCGAGGTAATCTACCATTGCCTCGGTACAGCGGTTGAGGATGGGCGATATTTTCCCGCCTTGTCCGAGGGCTGCACCGACTTTAGCTTGCAGGGCTCCCAAACGAGCTCGCTCTTGTAGTGACGCTGCCGTTAGTTGGCGATCGGATGTGTCCCGCGCTCCGGCAACGATTTCTTGGATTTGTTTGGTATCGGGAGCGCGCCCGATGCCCGCTGAAGTTTCCCGCAAATATTGAGATGTGCCTGTTTCCCCCAGCGTCGGAAGCTTTTTTGTTCCGTATATTGTTGTCCTGCTGCTCTGTGGCGTATGTACGGCACACAAGCTGTCGCAGTTCGAGTCACGAACTAACTCCGAGATTTGCTGGCTGTTTGAGCTGATATCTTCTGCCTCTGGCAACTGTTTCTGGGCTTTGACTAATTGCCAGCGCAGCTCCACCAAACTCGCAACTTGCCGACTCAAAGCTTGCAGAGCTTCTATGGTTTCTTTTGTCAAGTCTCGTGGCACCGAGTCCATAACGGATAGCACTCCCAGCATCCGCCCATCTGAGGTCATGACTGGGATTCCGGCGTAAAATTTCACGAAGGGATAGAAAACCGTCAGGGGATGCTCGCCAAATCTCACGTCTGTGGAAGCGTTTTGGACAATGGCGACGGGCGGTTCCTGAAACGAATTTGCAGGGGGTTCGATCGGAGATTCGGGAGCAACTGGCGGTTTTTGCAGGGGAATTGCCTGGTCAAATTCCGAGTTTGAGTTTGAACCAACTGCGAACTCTTCGGGAATTTTATCCAGGGCGCGAGTGCAAAAATTCAGGTAACGGTGGGCCAAAGTTCGATCGATACCTAACTGCGACTTCAACCAGTGGCGGTTAGCGTCAATCAAGCTCAAGAAAGCAATAGGAGTTCGGCTGATCTGAGCTGCCAAACCGACCAAATTGTCCAAGCAAGCGTCTGGAGCAGAGCCGAGAAGCTGATACAAGTCAATGTTATGGAGCTTGAACACTTTTTTACCAAGAGGCAAGGGTGCTTTCATCATGTGTAAATGCCCGTCTAGTTGCTGGCAACCGCCCTTCTCAATACTTTAGAGAAAAACAAGCTATGAATTGTGTGATGGGAGACTGTGGGCGCAATTTCGGCGCAGGCTGCTTGCGCCGAATTCAGACTAACCTGCCGCGTAAAACTTACCTAAACTTATCTAAAGCCATTTTTAAAGCATCCGAGTTTACTTCCTACGCTATTGGGTAGTCGGCTATCCCAATATCAGTAGGCTATCCCCCGACCGCCGAGGGTTAAGAGTTCAAAATATTGACGCTGGCGTTGAAATCGCGATCGATAGATCTACCACAAGCAGGACAATCATAAGTCCGAAGACCCAATGGCATATCTTTTTTATTCCCACAATTCGAGCAAGTTTTAGAGCTAGGAAACCATTTGTCTACCAGCACTAAATTCGCTCCATACATAAGGCATTTGTAATCGAGTTGACGCTTGAACTCGTAAAACCCAATATCTGATATCGCCCCCGCCAGCTTGTGATTTGCCATCATGCCTTTTATATTCAAGTCTTCTATTTTGATGAGATTGAAAGTCTTGGCTAAGTAAGTTGTTAACTTGTGCAGGAAATCTTTACGAATACAAGCTATTTGGGCGTGAAGTCGGCTGATTTTGTTGTAAGTTTTACGCTGGTTATTGGAACATTTTACCTGTCTTGAAGCTTGACGTTGTAAAGTGGCAAGCTTGGTTTTCGCTTGCTTAAACGGTTTTGGTGCGTCAAAAACTTGCTGGTTTGACAGCATGGCCGCATATTTAATACCTACATCGATTCCTACAGAGCTTTTGGGCTGTTGAACTGGTAGACGTTCCGCATCAACACAAAATGAAACAAACCAGCGACTTCCTTCTTTTGAGATAGTGAAAGTTTGAGACACGTAACCACATTCTAGGGCTTCGTAGAGCCGAAACGTTCCCAATGTAGGAATCTTAATGGTTTTGCCAGCACTTAGCAGAACTTTCCCATTGGATGAATCGACTGTAAAAGATTGACCATTCCGGCGGCTGGCAAATTTTTGATGACCTGCTTTCCCGGCACGATAGCGACTAAAGGCATCTTTCAAGTCAATTAAAGCATTTTGGTAGACTCGGCTAGACAACTGGTTCATCCAAGCGAATTCAGGCTGTTTCTTGACGTGGTTGGTGAGAACTTTTTTAACTTCGTTAATCACCTTCGAGTCCGAAAGCTTGCCCTCACTATACATTTGAGTCCGCAAGCTTAACCCGAAATTGAAGACGACACGTCGAAATCCTGCGTGTTTTGCCATCAAGGTCGCTTCGTTGTTATTCAATTTTAGCGATCGTTTGAGGGCAAACATAGTTAAGCTTACCTAGAGTTGTGGATTTGGTCAATTATAGACAAGTTTAGAAAACTATTTGGCGATTTAGTCTAACTCTTGACTGATCTGGAAACTTTTGAGTTATCGGAGTTAGAGCACCCCAGATCTAAGACTATATAAATTATAGTTCCAGTTGACTATGCTTTTGAATACCTCCGGCTCTCTAAATCTAAGAGCCTCTGTTGGGAGGAAGCAGCTTTCCAAAATATATGACGATTGCTTACCTAGAATTTTTTGATCAGTTTAATTGTATTTTAACAGACTTGTCTAATCGTGGGTAGCTGGCTTGCTGGTAGATTTAAATCAGGGGTTTGTGCCACAATATCAGTGTCCTTTACCGAGCTGTGCCTTAGCCTGGAGTTCAACTACAGTTAGGAGATGAATTACAAAAGATTGGTAAGATGTTAAACTTTGTAACAATAGTTGTTCAAACTCGACCTTTTAGGGTTTCTGGGCCCGGATGCACATTTTGCAACTGTTGTAATTGCCGATCGACTACTCTCCCAATCCCTTTTTTCGAGTTTGAGGTAAAAAAACAGGGGTAATGTTTCAACTAACGCTCCAACGGGGTTGACAATTATTGTGTAGAGGCAACTCTCAAAAAATAACTGCAGGAAGTATGTTTTGTATTTTCAAGAACTATAAATAAACAGGGAGAAGAATATGTCTGCAAGTAGCAGTCAAGTACCAACTATTTTGGCAGTTGATGATAGCGTCGTGATGCAAGGACTTGTTAAACAGGCCTTAAGCAAAGAGTTTCGAGTTCTCGTAACCGACAATGCAGTGGATGCTTTGTCAACGATTTATCACGAACAAATTTCTGTTTTGTTGCTGGATGTTTCGATGCCTGGTATTGACGGATTGGAACTCTGCCGCACGGTGCGGAGCTTGCCTCAGTTTCAGAATTTGCCGATCGTAATGCTGACAGCGCGAGATGGAGCCTTTGATAAGGTACAGGGGCGTTTGGCGGGAGCAACAGAGTATTTAACTAAGCCGTTTGATGCTGATAAGTTGCGCGAGGTAATTGGTAAGTTTATCAAAATCAAATAATTGGACTTAGAAAAAAAATTAGTTTTGAGTAATTAATGAAGTAATTTGAGTAATTAATGAAGTGACGACTCCCAGCCCTAACTCGCGGACGAGTATAGGGTGGGCTTCTCAGCTAATCCTGCGTCTGCATCGGAAACACGCTGAGCTTTATTGACTGTCCGCCCGACAGCCAAGTTCTTAACATTAATCGCGGCATTTACATCCCGATCCAGTTCCAGGCCGCAAACATGGCAACTATGCCACCTGTCGGCAATGGTTTTAGGGATGCGAGTACCACAATTAGAACAGTTTTGGGTAGTACCATTTGGATTCACAGCTATAGCTAATTTGCCAGCACTTTCGGCCTTGCAAACCAGAATATCGAGGAATTCACTCCAACCAGCATCTAGGATCGATTTTGCCATCCTAGTTTTTGCCAAACCTTTCACATTCAAATCTTCAAAGCCAATCACATCATACTTGTCGAGTAATTGCTTTGCAGCTTTATAATGAAAATCTTTACGTTGCCTTGCAATATGCAGATGATGTTTAGCAAGACGCTTAACAGCCTTCCGTCTACGATTACTGCCTTTCTTTTTACGAGAAACAGCCTTATTTCGGAGCTTTTTATCGCTCTGGGCAATCCTGGCAAACTGAGGAATAGGGACTGTCTCAGCATCACTGGTAATCAAGAAATTCTTCAGTCCCATATCAATACCAACAGCATTATCAAGATTGACATCGAGGCTGATTGTGGGCACTATGACATCTTGCAATGTCAGCACAACATAATAGCCATCGGCATTCTTGACAATTTGAGCAGTTTTGATTTTAAACCCATCAGGGATAGGACGATGCAGAATTATCTTCACATCACCGATTTTCGGTAAAGTAATGCGATTACCTTTGATGCAGTCTTGCTGCACCTGAGTATAGGTAAAGCTGTGATATCTACCACGCCCTTTAAATCTAGGTTTGCCAGAGTGCTTGCCAGATTTATCAACCTTGATATATCGGTCAAAAGCTTTTTTGACCCTCTCAATGCAATTCTGTAAGACCTGAGAATGAATTGATTTGTACTCAGGGAATAGCTGTTTGGTATTGAGTAAATCTCGCTTTTGCCAGTAATAATCAGGCTGTTCGACTATGGGAGCGATACTGCATGAATTAATAGGACTACGAGTGGACTCATACCAGTTAAAACGCTCTGACAGTCTATAGTTGTACTGCATACGCAACAGATTTAGCCACTGATCAATTTGATGAGCTTGGGCTTTTTTGGGGCGTAATTTGTACTTGTAGGCTGTGATCATAATATCAGCGTAGCATAAAATGGATACGGTGATATGAAAGATGATTTTATTTCTAGCGGGAGGTGTGTCTCAGATTTAAAAGCTCACTTGGTTTTGACTACCAAATATAGGCGTAAAGTTTTTACAGGACAGATGATCGACAGGTTGTTTGAAATATTGACGGATTTATGCACAAAGTGGGGCTGTAAATTAGTTGAGTTCAATGGTGAAGAGGATCATATCCATCTGTTATTTCAATACTTGCCCCAGATGGAATTACCGAAATTTGTTGGTAATTTAAAATCTGTTTCCAGTCGCAAGATTAGAGAAGAGTTTGCTGATGAAGTGAAAAAATATTACTGGAAAAGTGTTTTGTGGAATGAGTCATATTTTATTGCGTCTTGTGGCGGTGTCACAATTTCTGTACTTAAGAAATATATTGAGCAACAAGATACTCCTGAAGATAGTCCATCTGCGGGGCATCGAACCCCTTGATGGACGGCGCTTACATCCCGTCACTCAACGGAGTACCGTGTTTGGTGCGGGGCTTTCGCTTAGAAGCTAAATTTTTAATTTTGCCAGGAGTAGAGGAGCGATCGCACTGATAGGTAGAACATATTGGGCGGCACCGAGGGCGATCGCCTCCTTGGGCATTCCGAAGACAATGCAGCTAGCTTCGTCTTGGGCGATTGTCAACCCCCCTTGTCTGGCGATAGCCAACATTCCGTCAGCACCATCTCTACCCATTCCTGTCAGCAAAACCCCCGCTGCTGCCCGACTATAAAAATTAGCTACCGACTTAAATGTCACCGTTACAGAAGGGCAGTGTCCCGCGGCATGAGCAGCTTCTGAATAAACAAATCGCCCTTGAGAGTCCAATTCTAAATGACGTTTTTCTGGCGGGAAATAAACAGTTCCTGCTTGTGGCAATTCCCCAAAAGCAGCTATCTTAACAGGCAGTTTCGATTCATTACCTAGCCAATCAACTAATCCTTGCAAAAAACCTTCACTAATGTGCTGGACACAAATTATAGGCACTGGAAAACTAGCCGGAAGTTTAGAAATAATCGCGTACAGCGCTTGCGGTCCCCCTGTAGAAGCCCCTATAGCCAATACTTTAATAGTGGAAGATTTAACATTTTCGTTGGAAAATTTGTAATTAGGAACTGGTGCTTGGTTAATTTTTAAAATTTGATTATCTTCTAGTGGCATCTTTTTTTGATGCCGTGTAAATACTTTAACTCCTGAGAGTATTTTAACCTTAGCTATTAATTGATTGGCTAGGCGATCGTAATCTGATACCAACCCGCCCATCGGTTTAGGAAAAACATCCAATGCACCAGCCTTTAACACTTGAAATACATTCTGAGTATCATTCGCTTGCACTGAAGCACTAATTACTAAAATTGGTAGCGGATATTTCTTCATTACTTCTTCCGTAAATTCTAACCCGTTCATTGGTGCCATGTTCAAATCGGTACAGATTACTTGGGGCTGAAGTTTGGGGATTAATTCTAGTCCTTCTAATCCGTTGCAAGCGGTTCCTACAACTTGGATGTCTGGCGAGGACTCAAAAATTCGTTTGAGGACGATCGTAACTACTGGAGAATCTTCAACTAACAATAGTTTAATGGGCGATAACATCTGTTTGCTGGAAAATGGGGAATAAGAAATGGGGAATGGGAAATTAGGCACTTGTAATGCCCTTCGACTTACTTCCCTTGGGCTTCGTGGGCAAGCCACGCAGAGCGAGTGGCTAAGCTCATTACAACTAGCTCAGTAACCGCGTAGTCAAAGTATTGGGTATTGGGCATCCATGCAATGGTAATTGTGCACTGGGCATTGGGTATTGGGTATTGGGCCTTGCTAATTGGTAGTAAATAACAAATGCCTAATAACCAAGGACTAATGACTCATGACTAAACTAACCTTTTTAGTGTATCTACCAACACATCTTGATTGAAAGTCCCTTTAGGAATATAAGCATTTGCCCCTGCATCAGCCCCTCTTTTTCTATCTTCATCCGATGCCAAAGATGTCACTAAAATTATCGGCAACTCACTGTATTTTTTTTGCTCCCGAATCTTAACAGTCAGGGCCAAACCGTCTAAATTTGGCATTTGTATGTCAGAAATCACAGCATCAAAATCGCGAGTTTTTAATTTATGGAAAGCATCCAATCCGTCTACCGCAGTCACAACTTCGTAACCCGCACCTTCCAGGATGCGCTTTTCTTGAGTGCGCGTGGCGATCGAGTCTTCTGCTAATAGTATAACTTGTTTTCTGCTGGCAGTCTCAAGTTGCGATCGCGCAGCAGAAACCCCACGGGACGAAACTTGCTGGCGTACAGATTTTATCAAATCGTGGGGATTGAGTACCATACAAACTTCCCCAGTACCGAGAATTGTGGCACCCGAAACATTTCGCACCCGTTTCAGCAATTGACTTTGAGGTTTCATCACCACATCCTGTTCGTCTATCAAAGCATCTACAAATAATCCCAATCTTTCCTCCCCAACTTTCAAAACAATACAAGGCATTTTTGAAGAAGTAGAATTTAGGAAGTGGTTTTGATTTTTTCTCAGAATTTCGCTCCCTGTTTCCTGTCTCAAATACCGATTTTTTTGCCACCCTTGTCTATTGTTTAATTCTAGTAAATCTGTCAGATGAGCAACTGACAGAGGCTGACCATTTGAAAGTATAGTTTCCTTACCTTCTATAGCAAATATCTCAGACTGAGACACCTGTTGAGCCGTGTCTACAAACTCGACTGGCAGAGCATAAGGAATGTCTTCAACTATGACAATTAATACATTTGCTGTAGCTAAAGACGTGCTGATTTGCAGCCTCAAAGTGCATCCTTTACCCGGTAAAGACTCTACTTGAATACTACCTTTTAGGGCTTCAACATTAGTGCGAACTACATCTAAACCCACCCCGCGCCCCGATACTTCGGTAACAAATTTTTTGGTCGAAAACCCCGGAGTAAAAATTAAAGATTGTAGTTGAGTATCGGTCATTTCTGCCAGTTGTTCAAGCGTACAAATATTACGTTTTACAGCCGTTTGTTTAATGCTCTCTAGATTTAGTCCCCGGCCATCATCAGCAACTTCAATAATAATATTGCTAGCAATATTATAGCCTTTAATTCGGAGAGTAGCCACGGGAGGTTTACCGAGTTTTTTCCGCTCAGCAACAGTTTCAATACCGTGGTCGATCGCATTTCTAATCATGTGCATTAAAGGGTCTTTCATTTCCTCTAAAATGCGTTTATCGGCTGTAGTTTCGCCTCCTTCAATCACTAATGCAACTTCTTTACCTTCCCGTTTCGCTAAGTCTCGAACAGTGCGAGGAAATAAATTAAAAATAGTAGACAAAGGCAGCAGTCTCAGAGTGCGAATTCCTGATTCTAATGCCTCAGCGATTAATTCGAGTCTGGCAGTATCTTCATAAACTCGATTTCTCAAGCGGTTGACTAAAGTTCCGAGACGTTCTAAACGTTCTTCTGTACGTTGATAGTAATCCTGCAATTGGCTAAATTTACCATTGGCTTTAATACCGTTTTCATCTATTTGCATCCGATCAACAGTCAAGCTCGTTACAAAATATTCTCGGCTCCACTCTTCCCACAAAGTTGTAATTTGTTCGATCTCTGCAACTCGGTGTCCTAGCCGAGTTTTTGTGACAGTAAGTTCCCCTGCTTGAGTCATTAAATCGTCTAAATTTTGAGTAGCAACGCGAATGGTTTCAATGCGGTAAGATGAGGTTGAGGATGCAGTAACTGCCGACTGCGAAGCCGACTCACTGGCGGGCCCAGAAGGTGCCGGCAAGTTTTGAGCTTGCAGTAGAAATTCTGGCTTGGATTGTAGGGGTAAAAAAGAGGAATTTTTCTCTAAGTTAAGGACTTCCGAAGTTTCAAAATTTGTTTCTAGTTCTTGGGTAGCAGGCTCAGTAAATTGCAGTTCTACCAACAGTTGCTCTGGTACTTGTGAAGATGAGGTATCTACTATTGAGGCTGCAGCCTGTGGTTGTGGCTGACTAGAAGCACCCATCATGCTAGCGAGGATGTAAAAAGTATTAACGCCGGAATCTTCGCCCGTAACGGCTTCGTTAACGAGTTTCCGCATGGCGTCTAAACCTTGCGAAAGTCGATCGCTAATATCCGAATTCAGTTGAGTTTCTCCCCGCTTGACACCTTCCAAAATATGCTCCATTTGATGAGCTAAAGATGCTACATTTTTTACGCCCAGCATCCCAGCATCACCTTTAAGAGAATGGGTTTCCCGCAACAATTGTTCTAGCTTAGCTAAGTCGCTGGGATGTTGTTCTAAGTACAGCAATCCATCGTCTAGTTTCTGTAAGTGTTCTTGACTAGCGACTTTAAATACATCTCGAAGTTCTTGATCTTCAATCATCATATATGTTTTTGAGTAATAGGTAATTGAGCATGGCTCATGGGTAATTGGTAATGATAATTATGTGGAATAGTCAGTCGATTGCTAATGACTAATGACTAATGACTAATGACTACACTACTTCTTTAAGATTAAATGCAGCTTCTGTGAGTTGTTGAGTACCGATTTTAACTTGAGTAATGCCGCTGACTGTTTGAGACGCGGATTCCTTCAGAGAACTCATGGCATCACCTACTTGCTGAATCGCGATCGCCTGCTGTTTAACATTAAATGAAATTTGCTGGTTGCTAGCAAACACCAGATTGCAAGCTTCCCTCACACCCGTAAAAGCTTCTGCCGTATCTTGTGCTGTTTTCACCCCTTCTGCAACCGTTTTGCGACTATCTTCAGTTGCTTTTACCGTTGAGTCGATCGCGCCCTTAATTTCTGGAATAATACCATTAATCTTTTGTGCTGCTTGTTGGCTTTCATCTGCTAACTTACGAATTTCGCTTGCTACCACCGCAAAACCTTTACCGTACTCGCCGGCTCTGACTGCTTCAACAGCGGCGTTGAGAGCCAGCATATTAGTTTGGCTGGCTAAATCGCTAACCAAACTTGCGAGAGTCGATATATTGCCAATCTGACTCGTGCTGTCGTCGAGTCGATGATTTTGCTTAGAAATTGCCACCACAGCTTCTCTAAGATTCAGCATTTGATTGAGAGTTTGATCTACCTTTTTAGTACCTTCTTCGGCTAGATTTAAAGCTTGGCGAGCGGCAATGGCAACAGACTCAGCTTGCTCGGCTGTTTGCTGAGAAGATCTGCCCAAATTTTCTAGAGTTATAGTTGTTTGATTAACCGAGACAAATTGCCTATTTGCTATTTGCTCTTGCCTGTTCATATTAGATTCTATTTGCAGTGAAAATGACGATATTTGGTAAATTAACCCCCGAATCAGAGCAACAATATTTTGCAAAAAAAACCATCCAAATCCCATCGCCACAGCCAGGGAAACAATAGCAATAGTTGCTGCGATTTTTTGCAGATAATCAATAGAATAAAATAGCAGTTTTTTGGGTGAAGTATCCACAATTACTAAAAATTTATTGGTATTTTGTTTGCTGGGAAAAACTGTATTATAGCTAATCACTAGATCCCTATCATCAATATTTCCCTGACCCCCTGAGAGTACTTTAGCAACAATGTCTCCTGAATAATCATTTTTGACATTTTCCTTAGTTTTGAGTTCAAATCCCCATGCTTTTTTAGAATTGGGATGAGCCAGATAATACCCATCTTGATTTAAGATAAAAGATTGGTCTGATAGTTCTGGATTGAAATTTTTAACCATATCGATCAGAGTGCTACCCAGAGCATTACTAATGACAAATCCTTGTCTTTCTCCTTTGGGATTAAAAATTGGAGTTGCGTAGCGAATTGTTGGCTTGTAAGGAATTTCTATTCTCCCCCTTTCCTTATTCAGATTTAAGGAAGACACATAGACTTCTCCTGGTTTTAGCTTCATAGTTTCCGAAAAGTAATCTGTGTCTGCTTTATTTTGTAGTTGAGAATCTGGAATAACTTGGATATTTGTGCCGTCAGAATCTACGCGCACGATCTCCTTACCGGTGTTATCTATGTAACGCAATTGCATATAATATGGCTTGGCTTCCATCATGGATAAAAATGTGAGTTGCATTCGATAAACCCAATCTTTATAAGTTGAATTAGTTTGTTTGTCTACTCCATTTGCTTCTCTAGCTCTAATCATTCCCTGAACTGGGGGAGTTTTGCGGAGGAACAAAATATCTGCTCTCAAATTTTCAAATTTGTTAATCATTTGAGTAGCGGTAGAATTAACACTTTCACTAAGGGTTGTTAATGCTAAACTTTGAAGTGCTTCTGTTGAAGAAGAAATTCCATACCAACCAACAATAGATACTGGAATCAAGGTACTTAAAATTAGGAGCAGCAACAGTCGATGCTGCATTTTTTGGAAAAAATTGTTAATCATTAGTTACTGGGAATCGGTTACTGGTAACTTGTACGCTCGCATAGTCTAAGTAGAGGGAACTGGAAAATTGTATGATCGGGTAGCCGAAGTATTGGGAATTGGGAATTGGTAGTAAATAACAACTCACAACTCACAAATAATAACTCACAAATAACAACTAACTACACTGCTGATTTGAGATTAGGTTTTTATTTGCCCATAAACAAGTTATTACTCCGGTTAATATCACTGGAATTGTACCGCGGTCGATCGCCAAAGCAATTGCTTTAATTCTTAAGGATATATTTGGCATTTTTTGGGAACTACTCATAATTCATTGATCTCCTACAAAACTGCTTTCAAATCTAAGGCTGCTTCATTCAATTTTTGAGTGCCGACTTTAGTTTGACTGATACCGCAAGCGGTTTGGGCTGCGGCTTGATTGAGGGAGTTCATAGCTTGCACTACCTGTTCGATCGCGATCGATTGCTGTTTGGCATTCAGCGAAATTTGCTGAGAACTCAAAACTACATTGTTAATGGCATTGGCAACTCCTGCAAATGCCGCTGCGGTTTCTGAGGCAATATTCACGCCCGATTCCACAGTTTTAGTCCCTTCGTCTGTCACCATTACCGTTGAGTTAATCGCCCTTTGAATATCAGCAACTAATAGATTAATTTGCGCTCCTGACTTTTTACTGCGATCGGCAAGTTTGCGAATTTCTGACGCCACCACGCCAAACCCCTTGCCGTGTTCTCCCGCCCGCACTGCTTCAACAGCAGCATTGAGTGCTAACATATTAGTTTGATTGGCCAAATCGCTAACTACAGTTGAGATATTACCAATGTGATCTGTTTGTTCGCTCAACTCTATAATTTGTCCTTGGATATCCTGAACTTTAGTTTTCAGAGTTGCCATTGCTTCTAAAGTTTGTTCTACAGCTTTTGTGCCACCTCCAGCTAAATTCAAGGCTTGCATTGCTTGAACGACGGCGGTTTCGATCTGCTGTGATGTCGCCCTGGAAGATGCTCCCAATTCGTCCATTGTAGCAGTAGTTTGATTTACTGAAGCTGCTTGCTGACTTGCCATGCGTTCATGTTCTTCCACAGTGGCTGCAATCTCAGTGGAAGAAGAGGCGATCGAACTAATTGCGCTCTCGATAGTTGCAACAATTCCTGACGAGATCAGCCAAGCCATACCCGCACCAAACAGCACTAACAGCACCGAACCAACCAGCAGCGTCGATACCAAAACGCTTAAAGCTTCCTTGGTCATTTTCGTTTTTTGCTTAGCCATACTTAATTCTTTTTCCCGAAATGCCTGGTTCACTTTCAAAAATTCATTCACAAAATTTTTGTAGTTGCCTGTATTAAATACAGCGATGGCTTTCGCTGTCTGATTTTGCAGCACTAAGCGAACAATGTCTTCGTTACAACCCTCATAATATTGCTTGACTAGCTCTCGCATCCTCTGCAAACGAATTCTCTGTTCGGGATCTTTAACGGTCGGCGCTACATTATCCGCCGACTGCTGAGCCCACTCTGCACCTGTGTGAAAATCCGTTAAAAAATCATTATTTTTATTAATTAAATACCCACGTAGCCCCCGTACCATTTGCTCCGCACCTAGGGATATATTAGTTGTTTCTCCGAGTACGTGCTGTACCCTTTCCGTTTCTTGTAAAGTTTTAAACACCTGATTTGTAGTAGCGATAACTAATAGGGGAAACCCTAAGTATATAGCGGCTGGCGCTAGATATCCGAGCAGCATCTTGTTTCTAATGTTTAAGTTGTTTATTTTAGCAAACATATTTTTCTCCTTAATTTAAGCAAGTGCATACACGAATTAGATTCCTTTGTCAAATAGCGCTTGAAAAGCGGATTTGGTATAACTAACTTCTTTAGTCCTGGACGCATTTCAAGATAATTCTCTCATGCTAAGTCCCGCTCGTTACCAGTCCTGATCTCTGCGTTGGATCGGGATTGCGAAGGAAATGAAGTATCAAGCCAGATGCTTCACTTGACTCATGACACATATGCTTTGCGTAAGTCTTGTTCTTGATTTGATTCAAACCTCTTCATCAACAACTAATCCTCCTTTTGTCAGAAGTTTTTGCAAGTTCAGAATAGCCATCATTTTTTCCCCGTAAATAGCTGTCCCCCGTAGATATTCGCGGTTGGGAGAATGCAGTGCTGCCGGAACAGCCGCAATTTCCGACACATTTAAGTATATAATATCTAATATTTCGTCAACAACTATACCAGCGACCAAATCCGCCACTTCAACAACGATCGCCTTAGAGAGATAATTTTCAGTCTCCAATATATTTAAAGACATATTTAAAACACTGCGAATATCAATTAGCGTCACAATTTCTCCCCGTAAATTCATATTTCCCACTATGCGATCGGGAGTGCAAGGAACCGGAGTTACTTGCTTAATATCAGTAAATTCGCGCACTAGATCCAAAGGAATACTAAAGTATTCACCATTCAAAACAAACACCGCCAAAGACATATTAATTGCAGCATCATTTTCCCCCTCGCCTTGCCGCCTCAAATTATTAGTCCGCGATTGAAAAATTGCTTTTTCTTCGGGGGTAGCCTGCGGGCAAAAAACGTGACGATTGCTCAAAATTGTAGGATTTTTGCCTAACAATTTTGCACTTATTTGCGAGTGTAAATTTTCCGTCTCTGCCTCACCCGCTGTTTCTTGATTACCTGCATTGCTTGGAGAAACAGGCCAGCTTTCCTCTGACTTTTCGGGAGAATATCGAATTAAGTGATCGAGATTCAGCAGCATGATAATATCGGCTTCGCAGCGGGCAAGTCCAGCTACAAAATGATGAGAGGCTTCTGAATTCTCTCGCCCGTAAGATAGCTGCGGAGTGATGGCATCTTCTGAGAGTTCCTTAACTTCGCGAACTTGATTGACAATTATACCGACTTTCGATTCTTGCCACTCGATGACGATCGTACTATCTGTCACAGAATACTCCTGCCAAGCGTATCCAAAACGCAGATTCAGATCCATCACGGGCAGAATTTCGCCTCGAAGGTCGATCGCCCCGACAATATCTTCAGGCGCTTCTGCAATTGCTGTCAACTCCGGCAGAAAGAAAATTTCCCGAACGTAGCAGGCTTCTATACCGCAGAGAAAACCGTTCTGTTCAAAGATAAGATACGGTTTAGTTTCCATATTTTAGTGTACAGTTTCTTTACTGTATAATTTTAACAATTTTTTTTTAACATTCATCAGCACTTGACTAGCTGTCATTTTCCCCTGTGAATCTATGGGAGTGTTTGGCGGTAGTGCTTTCAGGATTTCACAAGATGAATTGTACATTTTAAGAGCTCTTTTTACTTGGCCTTCTTTATTGTATATATTCCCTAGCTCTATATAAGCTGAAACAAAAGAGGGACACATATAAATAGTCCTCTTTAATAAATTCTTTGCTGTTTCCAATTGCCCCTGTTCTTCAGCAATTTGAGCTTGTAAATAATCAGTATATACTGATCCCGGCTCTACTTTTCTAGCTCTATTACAGTATTCTATTGCCTGAGAATAATTGCCGGCATTTGCCTGAACTTGAGCGATTAAAAAATAAGCATCAAAATTATGCCCCTGCAAGTCTATTGCCTCTTGTGCCTTGTTGATTGCCTCAGCATAATATTGATTTTTAAATAATTTTTTAGCCTCTGAAATTAGCATTTGAGGCGTTTTATTTTGAGTATTTTCTGCTATTATTTTTTCTGTAACTGACACGGCATTGTTCGGCAAGCCGTCCTCCAGATAGGGAGAGGGCAGCATTTTTTCCAGCGGATTACTTATTTTTAATACGGGCGGCATCTCTGGAAAATTGCTGTTAGTAGTAAAACTAGGTGGCATCGTTTCCCCTGTTAGCAACTCACCACTATCATCGCCCATAGTATCTGCTTTGGGGAATTCCCGAAATGCCGAGTTGGCTTCCCCTACCGTCGCAACCCTAGACTCTATTTGAGAACATTCCTCCATTACTGCATTCCGACGCTGATATACCACCGACTCCGGGAAAATATTGGGTTGAAACTCGTTCATAATTTGACCGTAAACTTCAGCGTGACCGGTCATTAAATATCCTCCAGGTCTCAGGGTATTGGAAAATTTTTTCAGTACCAGTGAAATATACTTATGTTCAAAATACACAAAAACGTTTCTACATAAAATTAAGTCTATGTTATAAATATTTTGGTAAATATTAGGAAACTCATCTGTGATTAAATTTACACAGCTAAAGTTGACACTTTCGCGCAATTCTAGATTAATTTCCCAATCATTTTGCCTCTGATGAAAATACTGCTTTTGTATCTGCGGTTCAACCAAGCGAAACGACCAGTGACTGTAAACTCCCTGGGGCGCTTTTTTGATTACTTTTTCATTGATATCTGTACCTAAAATTAATATTTTCCATTGTTCCCAATCGGGAATCAATTGTTTTAAAACAATTGCTAAAGAATAAGGTTCTTCACCGGTGGAGCAGCCCGCACTCCAGATTCGCAGTGTCGGCTGCATTCCCAATGTCTTGTGCAAGTTTCTTTTCTGCTCTATCAATTCAGGAAAAATTACTTTTGTTAACAGAGCAAACTGTCCTTTATCTCGCATAAAATAACTTTCAATTGTTGTTAATAGCAATACTAATTCTGACCATTCATTTTTACTTTCAAAAGTTTGGGCGGTTAAAAGTTTATAATATTTTTCGGGTTCTGCAATTTTCTTTGCTCTCATTCGAGTCATAATTTTATGAGACAAGCCCGCTCGATCTTGGGATCTGATTCGCACCCCAATCTCATTAGTAATTAAGTTGATAAATAGCTGAACTAGGGAATCATTCATGTCAACTCAGGTAGATTAATTTAATAATTTGGGAAGTGGCAACTTTTACTGAGCTGGTGCTGAGTTAGTGCTGAGCATAGCTGCTAGCCTGCGGCTCGTCCGTTCGCAAAGCCGAAGGGAAGTGCGTAGCTGAACTATTGGGAATTGGGGAACTTGTAAGGTCGTGTAGTCGAAGTATTGGTAATTGGAAATTGGGGAATTGGAAATTGGGTAATTGGAAATTTAGCCGATCGCATTAACAAGAACAGTGTCACACCACATCATATCAGAAACTTGCCAGCTACTCAAAAGAAAAAGGCAAAAGGTAAAAGACACAAGCCAGGAAAAAATTATCCCTTCTGCCTTCTACCTTCTGCCTTCAAAGGCACTAATCTCCAACTTTAAGCTGGAAAAATCCGCAGGCGACGATTTGGTTCTTCTCCAAAAGAGTGAGATTTCAGGTGATAGTGTTCCACAAGTTCGTGCTGCATTTTGCGGACGTTGGGAGAACGGGGTAAGAGTTCCACCGGCTGTCCCTTGGGGATGACAATTTGCTCGACAGCCAAGCGGGTTTCTTCGAGAGCTTCGAGCTCGTCAGAAGTACCGCTGCGGGCGAATAAGGCGAGGTCTGCCACTTCCGGGGTGCCGGGGTCGTCCATGTCCAACAAGCGCCGCAAGGCTCTTGCTACGTGGGGAATAGTGCCGGCCTTGATTGTGTGCAGGGGAACTTGGCGAGTTTTGGCCAAGTGCCTTAATTTTGACTGGTTCCGCACGTTCGATCGCAAAGCCAAAACCACGTCAGCACTCTCAATATCCTTCGTCAGCAGCACGGGCAAATTCAGGGTGGAAATCACCTGTTCGAGCTGGTGGCGAGCTATGCCGTAAGGATAAACGTGGAGGGGCAAATCTTCGCCGTTAGGGCCGACGTTCTGGGAATAACGTCCCCGCTGCTGCGGTACTGGTTCCACGGACAGGGATTCTTCGAGGAGTTGCTCGAAATACCGAGTCTCAGCAACCACCGGCGCGCTGTTAGCGGTAGCAGCGAATTTCTCGCCTTGAGGGGGCATCGGCACCATTTTGCCGGCACTCCGCCACCCAGAAATCGGTGTGACTGGCCGCATTGCTGATACAGCAGCCGGGCCGCCCGAAGCTGATATCCCTGGAAACCGGGCGGGGGGAGATGCTGATTCGCGCTCGATAATTACTTCTCCGCTGTCGCTGACGCTTCTGATTTGCTGGTTCGGTTCGCGTCCCCGCAGCAGACTGTCGATCGAATCTGACACTCGCTCGTGTATTACCCAGCGCTGGCGTTCCAGCATTTCGATGGCAATTTCAAAAGTTGGCGGTGCTTTGCGCTCCAAAACCGTTTTTTGAGAACCGCGCCGTCTTGCTTCGTCATCTCCCAGCGTCACCGCTTGGATGCCCCCAATTAAATCTGCCAGAGTCGGGTTTTTCATCAAGTTTTCGATCCGGTTCCCGTGGGCGGTACCGACCAACTGCACGCCCCTTTCGGCGATCGTCCGAGCCGCCAAAGCTTCGAGTTCCGTGCCGATTTCGTCAATCACGATCACTTCGGGCATATGGTTTTCCACTGCTTCGATCATGACTTGGTGCTGGAGTTCGGGACG